>ENA-OPLO01000882-OPLO01000882.1-human-gut-metagenome-genome-assembly--contig:-NODE-882-length-9076-cov-2.354728_pt1 | contig 9076 bp, 7 predicted proteins | sample MGYA00241818_ERZ501721 | MGnify/ENA primary metagenome ERZ501721 (study PRJEB25962, sample SAMEA2042096) | human gut metagenome | biome: human gut; feature: human-associated habitat; material: faeces... | reverse complement strand
ATTAATATTGAGCCCATTCCATCAAATAATATAACTACTACATTTTTTGGTTTATATTCTTCTAATATTTTGTCAATATCACTTAAAGTATTATGATAAGCATCAAGTTCAAAATATCTCCTAATACTAGATGCTAAACTAACAATACTATTATCATATTCTGGTAATATAAACTTATCCATTTTATCTACTTCCTTTCTTTTATTATTCATAGTTATTTAAAACTACTGCTAATTCTAGAGCAAGTAATAATACCTCTTTCTTTTTATCAATATTAGTAGGACCTTCTATACTTCTTTTGTCCCATACAGTACTATCTAAATTATCACCTGCATAATAAAAAGTAAAATATTTCATATTTAATCTTTGACAAACCGAAGCAATTACTGTACCTTCCATTTCTACACAGACTGCTCCATTATCTTTAAAGTATTTTATTTTATCTTTTGTCTCTCTATAAAAGGCATCAATAGTCCAAGTATAACCTTCAGTATAATCAAAATTATATTCATTTAATATCTTAATAAAATCTTCTTTATAATCAGGATTAATTTCTATTGTTTCACTAGGTGAAACGTAATGATAACTGGTTCCCTCATCTCTAAATCCTTTAGTAGGAATTATAATACTACAATCTTCTATTTTAGAATCAAGTACTCCGCAATTACCAAAAATAATAACTTTTTGAACACCAGCAGAATATAACTCCTCAATATCTCCAGCAATCCATGGTCCACTTACACCAGCCATAAAAAAGACTATTTCTATATCTTTATATTTTATTATATAGATATTTCTTTCCATATTAGCACAAGAAAAATATCCAACTTCAAGTGCACTATACTTTTCTATAACATCATCAAATAAATGTCTAGAAAATACTCCTACTGCAACACTAGGTAACTTAATATTTTTATCTTGTCCTTCTCTATGTTTAAAACCATGTGCTTTAATAAAGCCATCTTCTTCACTAAACTTAATCATTTTATCTACTTCCTTTCTTTTATTAATATCATATATAGAAAAAACCGAAGGCAACTATTCCATATAAGAATAGTGACTCCGGATTTTATTAATTATAAAATACGTGTAGGCTTTACCCCGAGATAGCTCTATATATCTCCTCACTTGTTATAACTATATAATTTATTTTATGTTTTGTCAATCATTTATTACACTTTTGTAAATTATTTAATATATTGTATTATTCCTTGAGGTGAAAAAATTCACTTCAAGAATCAATAGTCTTCTTTAGTTAATTTAAAACTTTTAATTCATCAAGCATCAAATTTTTAATAAAATCAATATCTGTAAAAAATAAATCTAATCCACTTGCTTTTAAAGAAAGCATATACTCAAAATCATCAATGATTTCTCTTTCGACAGCAGAAGCAATTTTAACTACCTTACCATCAACAGTATGTCTACTTTGAATATATTTTTCTAATGTAGGAAAGGCATTCTGAATTAATATAGCCTGTTCTCTACCAGCAATTCTTTTGATCAATATTGTTTTACAAGAACCATACTTTTTTTCTTTTTTAGCAATAATAGTTCTGTACTTATCTACCTTTGTACTTAATGGTATAAACCATAAAATTTCTTTATCTTTAATTGCTAAATATGATGGTCTAGAATGACCATTTTCATGATTTATCATTAATCCTTTTTTATTAATTTGATCAAAGAATTCATCTTTAATATGATATAAATAACCAGTCTGAACTTTCATGTGAATCAACTCCTTAGTACTATATTATCATAAAAGAAAAGAAAACTCTACCTTTAGATAGAAGTTTTCTTACATTTACAACCGAGATCATTTATTGCTCGCACCACTCGGAAGCGATTAACATTTCACGACTAGGATCATTTATTGCTCGCACCACCTAGAAGCGATTAACATTTATCACTAAGACATTCCTTCGAATGCAATAATAATATACTATATTTTATGTAAAAAGTCAATTGTTTATGCTGAAAAAACTTCTAATTAATCTGTGTTATTGGTTATTTTATTGGTATCAATTCTTATAATTACGCATTCTACTTCTTTATTAAATTTATTGGCTGTAGTTTTTTCATATATTTCAAATCCTACATCTAAGAATAGTTTCAATGCTTTTTCTCTACTTTTTTCAAAAGTATCATATAAGTATTTTATATTATTTTTATTTGCTTCTTTTATTAGTAGTTTAAGGGCTGGTTTTGAATATCCTTTACCTCTATATTTATCTTCTATTAAAATACCACAAGCATATATATCCTCATCTTTATCATATTGGTAATTTACATATCCAACATATTTATTTAGGTCTTTGTCTTTGATATATGCGAAATATCTATTTTCTTTGATTCTTCTATTTTGAACTTCTTGCCATTTTTCTTTAGGGAAGTCAATGCACCCTGTATCATAATGATAACCATTATACATAACTTTGTAGCCGGCATTATAACTCATTGTTTTTGGTTCACTTTCTAGTTTTTGCTCATAGGAATACTCTTCCAATTTTGGTATTATTAATTCTATATTTTTCATTTTTTTCTCCTTTTTATATTTTAAATATTTTATCATAGAGACTACAGGCTCTATGATACCTAATGAAGACTTAAGATTAACTTAAGGCTTCATAGGTTATTATGAATTTAAAGATTCAGTCTCATAAAGATTTCTATATATCTTACAACTATTTAATAATTCCTTATGTGTGCCCGTTGCTATTACTTTACCACCATCAACAACATGAATAATATCAGCATCCATAATCGTAGATAATCTATGAGCCACTATTACAATAGTATGATCATTAACTAAATTATCAATAGTCTTCTTAATATAATCTTGAGAATTATTATCTAAAGCTGAAGTAGCTTCATCAAATAAAATCACTTCACTACCCTTAGATAAAGTTCTAGCAATAGATAATCTTTGTTTTTGACCACCTGATAGATTAACACCACCTTCTCCTAAAACTGTATCATAACCTTTAGGAAGGCTCATTATATAATCATCTAAGTATGCCATCTTACAATACTTTCGAATCTCATCTAAAGTAAGATTCTCATCTACAATAAGGAAGTTCTCTTTTATACTTCTATTAAATATAAATGGTTCTTGTCTTATTATAGATATATTTTTTCTAAGTTCACTTTCTTTTAAATCTTTAATGTTAACATTATCTATAAATATCTTTCCACTACTCACATCAAATATTCTAGTTAATAAGTTAAATAATGTACTTTTGCCTTGACCTGAAGCCCCTACTATTGCTACTTTTTCTTTTGGCTTAATTGTTAAATTAAATTCATTTAAAGTATTTTCTTCATCTGGATATGCAAAAGATACATTTTTAAATTCAATAACACCTTTAACATTTTCTAATTTTTTATCTCCAAAATTTTCATCTTCAAAAAGTCTATTTTCTAAAATATCATTAACTCTTGAAACAGATACTTTTACTTTTTGATATGTTTGAGTTAATTCATTAATATCTTCTATTAAATAAGTAAATCTATAAATGTAATATGTCATAGAAACTAAAAATGATAATGAAATTTGTTTATAATATAACAATACTATGCTTGTAGCTATAACACCACATTCAAGAACTGATTTTAAAAAACCTGTACCTATATCAAAATTCTTCTTAGTATCAATTTCATATGCTGACTTATTAAATATTCTTTTTACAATTTCAATTGCATTATTAACTAAATTATTCTTAACACCTAATGTTTTAATCTCTCTTATACCTCTAATTGATTCATTAGTTAAAGATATAAACTTATCTTGTTCCTTTTTTCTATCTTTATGTATTTTTTCTAATATTGGATTATACTTCTTTATTATTAAATATAATATAATTATACAAACTATTATTTCTAAACCTATAATCCAAGAATTTATAAATATGTATATCAGCACAACAAATGATGTAACTAAAACAGTTACCATATTTAATAATCTTAAAAATACAAAACTTAATGTATTAGCATCATTCGTTATACGGTTAATTATCTCACCAGAAGATATTTTTTCAAATGCTACTGCTGGTAGGTTAAGAGCTTTTTGATATGTATAAAACTCTAATTTTCTTGTAAGTACACTTTCTAATTTTGATAATATTGATTTAGCTTTTAAATAAAGTATACCATCTGTAGTAATCTCTAATAAAAAATATATACCAATATATATAAGTGCATATTTAATATTCATTTCTGTAATACACTCAATACTTTTACCATTTAAATAACCGGTAAATATCTCACAAAAACCACATATAACAACTATTACACTTGCTAAGATAAGTTTACCTTTTTCATCTTTCATTAACTTAATTAGAGGCTTAAATTCTTTTAAATTTTTCATTTCTTACCTCCAAAAAAAGACTACTCATGATAAGAGTAGCCATATTAATTAATTATTAAACGTTATAAGGATTGTGGAAAACATTGAAGATTCCCACTTCCTTTGTTAAAACTCTTATCACTAAAAACATATAAATTAAATTTAAAAATCTTCATTTCTTCCACTCCTTTCTCTTTAAATTCATTTAAAATATATCATATTTGATACCGAGTGTCAATAAAGCATTTAAAAAAACTAGTTATTTCAATGAAACTGGTCTTTATTTATTAATTTATTTTTTAATTCATAATAATTATTAATCTTCCACGTCGGTACTAATTCAGTATCTTTAATTATAAATAAAATTAAATACCTTTTTATTCTTATTCATTAATGTAAGCTACTTCATGACATCACTCTTTTACTAATAAATTATTATGAATATTATATCATAATTAACTAATTTCTATAGAGTTTTATATAAATTATTAAAGTGAAATTAACATATTCAAATACTAAAAAATATATGATATTATTATGGTAAGGAAGGATATGATAAGATGAAAAAAAGTTTATTTGGAATTTCTATGTTAACAATAACTTGTTTATATGGTCTTTTAGGTGGAGTTATAATATTAGTCACTTACTTAATTGGTGGTAAAGTAATTGTTGGTATCATCATTAGTTTAATTGTTCTTATATTACAATTCTTACTTGCTCCATTCTTCACTGATTTAACTATGAAATGGTTTTATAAGGCTAGTTTTAATGAAGAAGTTCCAGAATATTTAAAAACATTTATTACAAATATATGTAGTAAATATAACATGAAATTTCCACGAGTTGGAATAATACATGATGGAGCACCTAATGCATTTACATATGGTAGAACTAAGAATGATGCTAGAATAGTTTTAACAGATGGAATATTTAATTTACTTACTGAAGAAGAAATAAAATCAGTAGTTGCTCATGAACTTGGCCATGTAGTTCATTATGATATGTTATTCATGACAGCAGTACAAGTAGTACCTTTAGTACTTTATGGTATATATGAAGCATTTGCTGGTAGTAGTAATGATGATAGTGATAATGCTAATGCTGGAACAATAATCTCTATAATCGCATACGTTCTTTATATAATATCTCAATATATAATATTATGGTTATCAAGAACAAGAGAATATTATGCTGATAACTTCTCTATTGATGAAACAAAAAATCCTAATTCTTTAGCAGAAGCACTTGTTAAAATAGGATTTGGTCTTGCAACTAGTAAAAGTACTGGTAAACATAATGCATCAAAAAATAATGCACTTGGTATAAGTGATGTTAAAGAATCAAAAGCAATGTCTATTAGTTGTATAGAAAATGGTACAGTTAATAAATCCAAAATTAAAAATGCTATGAAATGGGAAATGTGGAATCCATGGGCAAAATGGGCTGAATTTAATTCTACTCACCCACTTATTTCTAAAAGATTGCTTTACATCTCTAAAAGATCAAAAGAATTTAATCAAGAACCATATATAGTATTTGATTTACAAAAAACAGAAAGTTATGCTGATGATTTTATATTAGAATTATTAATTAATTTCTTACCTAGTATATTCTTGATTGTAGCAGTTGTTATCTATTTTGATCCAAATGCAAGTCTTAGATTTGTAGGACTTAGTTTATTACTTGGAACAGTATTCTCATATATTAAATTTAAAAAAAGATATAGAAATAAATATACTGAATCTAATGTAGAAAAATTATTAGGTGAAGTTAAAGTATCAAATATAACATCAGTGCCTTGTATATTAAAAGGTGAAATAATTGGTCGTGGTAATCCAGGATGTATATTTAATGAAGACTTTGTTATTAAAGATGAAACTGGTATTATATTTTTAGATTATAATCAACCTATTCATTTTGTTAATAAATTATTCGCATTATTTAATAGTGAACAATATTTTAATAAGATTGTTACTGTTAAAGGTTGGTATAGAAGAAATCCTGTACCATATGTAGAAATATATGAATACACAGTTGATAATAAAACTAAAAAAGTATGGACTTACGCATTTAGAAAAGTATTATATATAATATTAACAATATTTTCATTATTCTTAATATTATAAGTATTTTAAAAACATGGACTACATCATCCATGTTTTATTTTGTCTATTATTTAATTAACTATTTTTAACTTTAATAATAGTTATTAATGCTAATAAACTAACAATAAATAATATAATTGAAACGATTACCTTCATCACTAGCAGTAACATAAAGCTTAATCTTAACAGAGTAACATTACTATCATGAGCAAATCTTACTGTCATATTTCCAAAGCCTTCCTATAATCTAATTTTTAAAGAAAAATATTGCTTAAAATACTATAATAAAATATAATTTATATCAAACTATTTTGACTAAAAGTATAAAATTCAAAATATAAACTCATAATATAAATATGATAAATATTGATAGATTCTATAAAATGAAAGAATATGCCCCTGATCTTCAAATAAAGGAAGTTTCTTTTGGTATATCAAAATTATATATAATAAATATACAAACAGTATCTTCTTCAGAACTTACTAATCATTTTATATTAGATTATTTATCTAAAAGAAGTCTTATCAAAAATGAACTAATCTCTAATCTTAAAAATGATATACAATATCATATACCGTCTATAAGTTTTATAGAAATAAAAGAGAATGATATAACAGAATATTTATATAATGGATTTACTGTATTAATATATAAAAATGAAGCTATTGCATTTGAAACAAAGGCTAGTCTTGATAGAGGTGTTAACGAACCATCAAGTGAACCTACTATAAAAGGTCCTAAAGATTCATTTAATGAAAACTATAATACAAATATAGGACTTGTAAGAAAAAGATTAAAAACAGATTCACTTCATATAAAAGAACTTACTCTTGGTACTAAAACAAAAACTAAAGTAAGTATTCTTTACTTAAATGATATTGTAGATAAAGAATTATTAAATGAAACAATAACTAAAATAGAAAGTATTAAATCAGATAAAATATTAGATACTTATTATATAAAAAGTCTTATATCTAATGAAAATAAATCTACATTTCCATCAATAAAGTCAACTGAAAAGCCAGACACTATAAGTAAAAGTTTAACAGAAGGAAAAATATGTATTATATCTGAAAACTCTTGTAATGCTTTAATAATACCCACATTCTTTATAGATTATTTTTATAATGATGAAGATAATTATCAAAAAAATATATATATTAAATTTGTTAAAATTATTAGAATAATAGCACTTTTTATAACTATTTTTATGCCAGCTATATATCTTGCGATTATTACATATGACCAACAAATATTACCAACAAGTTTACTTATAAATTTCTCTCTTCAAAGAGCTAGTGTTCCTTTTCCAGCACTTATTGAAGCATTTATCTTAATGTTTACGTTTGAACTATTATATGAAGGAGATGCATTAACGCCGTCATCAAGAGGTACTTCTCTTTCAATACTTGGTGCTTTATTACTTGGAGATGCCGCTGTTAATGCTGGCGTTGTATCCCCTATCATGGTAATAATAGTCGCTGTTACTGCAATTAGTTCTATATTCTTTGTTTACTATGACTTTCAATCATTCATAAGATATTATAGATATTCGCTTATGTTTTTAGCATCTTTCTTAGGTATAGTCGGAGTATTATTTGGATTCATATTTATAATAGCTAACCTATGTAGTATTAAATCATTTGGTAAACCATTTATGATAACAATAAGTCCTAAATTAAATATAAAAAGTAAAAAGAAATTAATAAAACGAGGACTAATGATACAAAATACAGATAAGGAGACTCTATGAAAAAGATAATACTACTACTTGCTACAACTCTTATCAGTACAGCACACATCCATGCCCAGAAACTAACAGTACATACCATCGGAGATTCCACAATGGCCGACTATGTAGAAAATACCACCCGTACACGCGGATGGGGAGAAATGCTGCAGGAATTCTTTACTTCGGATGTACGGATCATCAATTATGCCCGTGGAGGAAGAAGCTCACGTTCATTCACAGAAGAAGGACTGTGGGATAAAGTAAAAAGTAATCTGAATCCAGGAGATTACGTATTCATCCAGTTTGCACATAATGACGAAAAAGAACAGGGAAAAGATGGAGCAGACGGACGGGGGACGGCTCCATGGACTACTTACAAGACTTTTCTTGAACAGTATGTAGACGAAACTGAAGCACTGGGTGCTAATCCGGTTTTCATCACTCCAATCGTGAGACGTTATTTCACCAAAGCGGGAACGATCAGTCCTAAAGGCTGTCATGACATTGGCATTGCCCCTGATGACTCAACCTTAAACTATGTACGAGTTATGAAACACGTGGCGCGTGAGAAACAAGTCCCCTTGGTAGACATGACCACACTGACCAAGAATTTTACAGAGCAACTGGGAGAAGAAACTACCATAAAATGCATATACGTACCAACAGACGGCACGCATACACAGGCTACAGGTGCTACATGTTATGCCGCACTCGTCGCTCAGGAATTGAAACAACAAGGCATACTTTCCGATTATATCCAGAAAGATGCACCACTTATTCTAAATCCCACCTCACTTGATTTTCAAACTATCTATATAGGAGATAAAGCAACTTTGTGTTTTGATCTCACCGGGTTAAAACTAACTCCCTCCAGTGGTATTTTACGTTTG
>ENA-OPLO01000822-OPLO01000822.1-human-gut-metagenome-genome-assembly--contig:-NODE-822-length-9404-cov-2.066745_pt1 | contig 9404 bp, 7 predicted proteins | sample MGYA00241818_ERZ501721 | MGnify/ENA primary metagenome ERZ501721 (study PRJEB25962, sample SAMEA2042096) | human gut metagenome | biome: human gut; feature: human-associated habitat; material: faeces... | reverse complement strand
AATGCCGGAGATTGGTTTATTCCCTCCCAATCGGAGCTTAAACTCATCGGAATGAACTTTAATATGGTATTAAACAGTTATCGTAAGCTTAACATAACATACCACGCAGATTATAATACTACACCTCTCATATCAAGCACCGTACAGGGAGAGCATATCAGCGGTATAAAACTTAGCAATTCATGCAACACATCCGATCATGAACAAGATCCATGCAGTTACAGCCTGACGGATATTACTTTAAGCAATACAGGGTATACTCCTGTTGTTTACTTTCCTGTCATAAATTTTTAAATTACATATGACGCACCACAAAAAAACAGGAGCTGTTATTTGGCTGCTCCTGTTTTATAAAATGAAACATATCACTTTTCTAAACTAAGCGACAGTTCCAATAAGATAAATATCATCCTTAAACAGTCTGTATAATTTTTGTCCTTAGGGGTTAAGTTATGATTGACTCGTTTTGGTTGTTTTGATATACTGAAGGAGGAACAGCGGGTTCCGGTTTTCTTTTATTATCTGAGGACGACGGCCATGAGAAACAGCAAGCTTTTTACTTTTATGCTATGTATAGGCACTATTCATTCCGGAACGGTAAAAGGCTTTGTGCCTCCAGCTTCCGCCGATGATATAATTACACACACCGACCTTACGCCGGAACCCCTGGCCGCCGTCGATAACGCTTATCGCCTGGCTGCAACCTGGTGGCTTCCCGACTGGCAGGATTCTCAAAAGTCGCGCGGCAACCAATGTGAGGGCGGCGTATGTGAAGGCGGAGACCTTAAAGGCGACTGCGGTAACTATGGGTTATACCAAACCTGCCCTTCTCCAAAGATTTCAACCGGTATTACTCATCCGACGTCAGATTTGACTTGTCAGAAGTCTTGCTACTGTCCGGCCAATTATCAGTACACTTCTTCCAACTGTTCGGGCAACCGGGAGCCTTCCGGTGGTTCCTGTGACGGAAAATACAATGCCTGCAGTTGTAAAAAGGAATTTAAATATAACAGTTCAAACTGCAACGGCGAAAACGAACTCGGCGGAACCTCTTGTGACGGAAATTACAATTCCTGTACGGTTCGTCCCGAATGTACGGTTTCTTCAAAATCATGCACTTACGGATGCAAGACTTACAATTCATGCGACCGATGCACCGAATGCAAAACCAATCCCGACTGCGACGTGTCGTCAAAGTCCTGTACCTACGGCTGCGCTTCATACAACAGTTGTTCCAAATGTACTTCCTGCAAAGAGAATCCCGATTGCAGCGCGACGCCGGTTTCTTGTACTTACGGCTGCGCCTCAACCAACTCCTGCGGCATCTGTATCTCATGCGCGGGCAATCCGGACTGCAACGTCAGTTCCAAATCCTGCGATTACGGTTGCGCTTCTTACAACTCCTGCGACAAGTGCATTTCCTGTAAATCCTGTACGCCATACTCAGATGAGACAGGATGTTCTTACGGAAGTTACTCTTGTTCTGACGGATGCGGCGGCACCAGAACCTGTTGTTCTTCCAAGCCGGCTTGTACACCATATTCAGATGAAACAGGTTGTTCTTATGGTACGTATTCTTGTTCTGACGGATGCGGTGGAACGAGAACTTGTTGCTCTTCTAATCCCTGTGCGGGGACGACCTGTCCGAGCGGCGTGACCTGCGGCAGCGAGGGATGTGCGACTTATTCTTCGGCAACGTCCTGCTGTTCCAAAGTATGTACGCAATGTAACGAGCCAAGCCCCAGCTCCTCACCGGATCCCTGTGCCGGCATCAGCTGCCCCTCGAACAAGAGCTGCACTTACGGATGTGCTTCTTACTCCAGTGCTACATCCTGTTGTTCGTCTGTTTGTACCGCTTGTAAATCGGCACCGCAACCGGAGCCCAGTCCCTCCCCCAGCCCGAGTTCTTCTCCAGAACCGAGTTCATCGCCTGAACCTGTCGAGCCGTCCAAACCTTCTGAAGCTCAATGCCGAAAAATGTATCCGGACTATAATGAGTGTGTCTGGGGTGGCAGCGGTTGTAAGATATGTGACGACAGGTCTTTCCGTATGCCGGCTCCCTGTGATGACTATTTTTATCAAGAAGCCCGCTGTGCATCATGGTAACGGAAAACGAGCTTATAGATAAGATTGCGGCATATATGCAAAACAATGCAACGCTGTGCCCGCTTGTTTTTGACGAACATAATCTCGTCTATGATTATGTTCGTCAGGGACTGCTCAACATTGCCGATTTCTTTATTGAACAAACGCAAAAAGCTTTTGCTTCGCTTAAGGTTGAAGACATTGTTCTGGCCGGAGGCATTGTTTCTTATATTTACAACGACCAAACCGACATCGACCTCGGGATTGTTGTCTGCCCCGAAACCGACGGTTACAATCCAGATATGGTGCAGCAAATGTTTCGTTATGTTAACCGCGCCTTTCCCCAAAAGGGATACAGATTTAACCTGTTTGCCAGAAACATTGATTACGGGCTGGTAGAACCATCCCACTTTTTTCATGGAAGCGGAACATACTCACTCTCCGAAAACCGCTGGCGGCAAATGCCGGTACACCGCGAGTTTACTTATTCTCCGCAAGAGTTATTCGAATACTACAAAGATTACTGTGACAAAGTACATCACTTTGTAAACACTTTACCGAAAGTGGAAGACAAATGGCTGACTTTTGAGAGCTGCCGGAGGCTGGAGGCTCATTTGGACGCCCTTAAGAAAGACGCCCTGCTGCTCAAAGAAAACGGACCGGAACAAGAATACGGCATGGAATACAACTGTCACAGAATCTTCAACAAATTAGGCGTTTACGGACATTTCAAATCAATTATAACCGAAGCGCATTACCAACTCGTCAATGTTTTGGAGCTCCGCGATGAATGACGACAATGACGACTTAATCCGCTTTGCCTCGGAGATTTTAACCGTACGCGACGAACTTGACCCCAGGGTGTTCAACCGGAATGGGGCCGTTCACGAACACTTGCGGCTGCGGATGCTGGACCGGGCAGACTATCTGGTTAAGGAGACGGTCGGGATGATTGACGGTCTGCTGACCGGCGACGTTGTGCTGTTAGGGTCTTCCGCCTCTTATTTTTACCGCCCGGGCTCTGACTTTGACGTCAAGGTGGAAATCATCAATCAAAACTGCCCTTACCTGCCCAAAGACACCAACGGGATGGACAAGTTTCTGGCTTTGGCGGGAGGAGAATTCTATACCCGGAACAAATATTTTTACATCGGCAACCGTTTTTTGGATATGAAGCTGGCGGCCTATATTATGGACGTGGCGTGGACCGGGGTTTATTCCCTGAATGAAAACAAGTGGCGGATTGAACCCAAAAACAATCTGACGAAAGGTTTTACGGTCGACTCGCTGATAGATTACTACCACCAGCGTTGTGCGGAGATTGACGCCTTTATGGGGTCGCTGCCGCAAAAGGACGGAAAGTACGGCAAGGAAGAATGCCAGAAGATGTTTGACTATTACCGCACCCAGGTGCTGGGAAGAAACCAGACGATTGAGGACTATCTCGCCTTTAAGCTGATTAAGGCCACCAGAAAACTTAAAAACCTCGGCGGTTTCATCTTCGCTCAACAGATGAAGGTTTTTGATTTCTAAAAAAATCCCCGGCAACCGCCGGGGACTTTATTTAAATTTTACTTTTCAGATTAGCAATCAGAGCATCCACGCCACCGGGATTGTTTTTGATAAAGGCGGTGTACTCGTTGCGAGCCGTAATTGCCAAGCTGACATTTTCAATGATGATGTCAACGATTTTGAAACTGCCGTTCTTTTCACGAACACGCCAGACAACTTTGGCCGGTTCGCCCTGATCCATGGGAACTTTTGAATTTACAAAAATCTGACCTTTAGAATTAGAAGGCGTCGTTCCGTTAAAAATGAAATCTCTGCCTTTAAATTCGTCAAAACGTTTTGACCAGGTGCTGATATTAAGCTGGCGATAAACCTTAATGAACTCTTTGCGCTGCTCCGGCGTAGCGGTTCTCCAGTTACGGCCGAGAACGAATTGTCCGATAAAGTCCAAATCCAAAGCATCGTTAAAAAGTTTGGCAAAACGCGCGTCTTTTTCCGCCTGAGAAACATTGGCATTGATAATCTGTTCAATTCCCTGGCGGGTGACGTTTTTAACAAAAGCTTCCGCAGCCGCAGCATCCACTTCGGCATGAGCTGAAGCGGAAAACATCAGCACAGCGGTAAGAAATGCAAAAAAATTCTTCTTCATATAAAGGTTCTCCTTTAGTCGGTTAATTATAAACTATTCGGCTTCCATTTCATCAAAAGCAGCGTCTTCGTCTTCAATGCCAAAATCGAAGTCATAGGTGTTTTCGTCTTTTGAAACATCGTTAAAGCATTTAAGCTTGCTCTGATTTTGCAGATATGCAGAACGCATGGTCGCATAGAAGTCAACGGAATTACGCTCCAAATCATCCAGAATATCCAACGCGGCTTCACGGGCGGTAATTCCCTGAGCAATCGCATAACCCCAAGAAGCTTTGTCATGCACATTGGCATCCTGATAAGTCGCCCAGTAAACGGGATCAAATACAAAGTCAAGCGCCATACCGGTGGCAGCACGCGGCGTGCTCGGTCCCAGCAAGGGAAGAACGATGAACGGTCCCTGAGGAATACACCATTTGGCAAAAGTTTCATTAAACGTGGTTTTATCCTTGGGCAGTCCCCAGCCTTCGGCAACGTCAAACATACCGACCAATCCCAGTGTCGAGTTGATTACAAAACGGGACAAACTCTTGACTGAAGCTTCGGGATCAGCCTGCAACAAATGGTTTCCGGCAGAAACCGGCTCTTTCAGGTTGTCGATAACAGAACTGATGCGCTCGCGGATAAACGGCGTGGTAACGGCACGATAGCCCTCGGCTACCGGTTTTATCACATATTTATCCACCTGGTAGTTAAACGAGAACATAGCCCGGTTATACCCTTCAAAGGGATCGTCATATTCATGTTGTTCTGTTGCAGAAGAGGCACAGGCGGCAACACACGCCACCATTACGGCCACAGTAAATCTTTTTATCTGGTTCACGACAGTCTCTCACCTTTTTTGTTTTTAATTAAAAGTTAATATAACATTATATTTTTCGAAATCAATCAATTTACGCAGTAACGCAGAACTTTTTAGCGGATATGTCCGTATGTATATATTTACCGCGGCATATGTTACAAATCAGAAACCTTTTGTGTTTTGCAATTGAATTATTTTTACCATATTATCACCCTCAGTTAAAACTTTTAAGAAAAGGACAATGAACTATGACTAACCAACCTTCTAAACCGATTATGCTCTTTGACTGCAAAACTTCTCAAAGCGTTATCGGTCAGGATAAATTTTTAGACTCATTCAAAACCATTCTGAACCACGGCGGCTATGCCCAGGGTCCGGAAACCCGTGAACTGGATGAAAAACTGGCACAGTTCTGCGGCAGCAAATATTGCTCTACCTGCGGTTCCGGCACTGATGCTTTGACCCTGGCGCTGATGGCTTGGAATGTGAAAGCCGGCGATGCGGTATTCGTATCCTCGTTTACTTTTGTCGCTTCTGCCGAAGCACCTGTTCTGCTTGGGGCTACACCGATTTTTGTAGACTCTGATCCCAATACCTACAATATGGATCCGAAAGACCTGCAACGCGCCATCGACGAAGTCAAAAAAGAAGGCAAACTGACTCCGAAAGTCGTTATTCCGGTTGATATTTTCGGTTCTCCCTGCGACTATGACGCCATTAAGAAAATCGCTCACGACAACGGTATGAAAGTTTTGGCTGACTCCTGCCAGTCTTTTGGTTCTGAATATAAAGGCACCAAGACCGGAAACGTTGCCGACATGACTGCGGTTTCCTTCTACCCGACCAAACCCCTCGGTTGCTACGGCGACGGCGGTGCCGTATTCACCAACAGCAACGAAGAAAACGAAATGGTCAAATCCTGCCGCGTTCACGGTATGAGCCCGGAAGACCACTATGACAATATCCGTCTCGGCATGACCGGCAGAATGAACTCTTTTCAGGGTGCCGTTTTGCTGCTGAAGATGACCGTATTTGAGCAGGAGCTGAAAGACCGTTTCAGAGTTGCCAGCCGTTATGACAACGAACTGAGCAATTATTTCGGCAAACAAAAGATTTTGGACAACTGCAAATCAGCTTACGCCCTCTACACCATTACTTGTGAAGACCGCGACGAGCTGGCTGCATATCTGAAATCCAACGGTATTCCCTGCGGTACCTATTATCCGCGGCCGGTTCATACTCAGACAGCATATGCACAGTGGAATACCCGCAGCCTGCCTGTTTGTGAAAAACTTTCCAAAACGGCTCTCTCTATTCCGATGACTCCGTATCTGGACAATCAGGATTTGGATTATGTCATTAACTGCATGAACGAATTTGCAGCAAAAAAGACATCTAAAGCCGCTTAGTACAAATCTTAAGCACGTCAAAACGGGAAACCAAAACGGTTTCCCGTTTTTTTATGTTCCGGCTGATTGATTTGCAAAACTGTGGATAATAAAAAAATCTGCATAAATATGAAAATTAATACTGGACAAGCAGAAAAATATGCATTATAAAACACCTCGTCTACTTCAGATGGCTACTGCTCAGGTAGCTCAGTCGGTAGAGCAGAGGACTGAAAATCCTCGTGTCGGCGGTTCGATCCCGTCCCTGAGCACCATTTCAAAAAACCTTCCTTTAAGGAAGGTTTTTTTGTGCTCAGATCCTATCGGACCGAACATATCGGTCCTCTCGGGGACGGGCCTCGCTTTGGAACCTAGTTGCGCTCATATCCTATCGGTAAGGATACAATCTATCTCTTATCAAAAAAACGGATGCGGAAAATAAAAACATATTACGAAATTTTCATTAAAAAATTTCATATTATTCAATTCCTTAAATATTTTTTTACTTATTCGCCTCTATTATTGGTTTTGATTAGATAGATTTTGACACTTATGGAGACTACATCATGTTTAAATTCAATGAAAAAGATATTCAACTGGCTGCTTATTACATTTGGAAAAACAACGGTTGTCCGGCCAATACCAGCTCTCAGGACTGGAACAACGCCATTAGCCAACTGTCAGCTTTGGCTTCTATGAAAAACAACAACAGCAAATCGTCTTTAAGCAGTTCATCTTCCAAAAAGAATTCATCTTCTTCAAAGACATCTGCCTGCAAAACAATTTCCGCTTCTCTGAAAAAGACTTCCAGTTTGAAGACTGTTTCCAAAAGCTCAAATTCAACGGCAAAAAAATCATCTAAAAAATCCAAATAATTTAAGATGTATAAAAAAAACCGTATCTCAACGAGATACGGTTTTTTTGTGTTTTACTAATTGCTTTTATATGACTGGAGTCTTAAAACCAGCTCTCGCGGCGAAACGGTCGTTTGGCGGCTTTGTTTCTGAGCATCCTTAAATTTCCGATATTCATAATAACACGGCTGCTGTTCTTTCATTATGGCGGCCACTTTGGTATGCTGCAAAAATAATTTTTCCGAAATATTACGGTTAAACAAATAAGAATCTATATGTTCAGCCAATTCTTCGGTCGGAAACTTTCCGGAGGCTACCATCCTGTGATGTTTTTCATACACGTTGTCCAAATGCATTTTGCCCAAAGCCCGGAAAAAATCGAGCTCATCCCGCGTCATCCTGTTATATGCGGGAATGCTTTGCAGAGAATGTTCCCAAGCATCTTTGTCCACCTGCTGATATGTATAAAGCGGCAGCAAAAAATTCTTGGTTAACGACATTTCCAACTGTTCAGCCAATTCCGCGGTATTGTATTTGGAACCAGGAGAAAAGCCGTTCAAGTATTCATGCAAGAGCGCACGTTCCTTTCTGTCAACGTTGCGTATTTCATGAGTGCACCGCAACAAACTGTTTTTCATTTCAACATCTGCGTTCCGCTCAAGTTTGTGCAGTGCCTGAGACGAATAGTAAAGCACTTTATATTTTTGCAGTCCGTCCGGCAGCATATCCAGTTTATCGGCATAACTTTCCGTTATAGAAGCATTGTACACCGGAATAAAACGTCCCGGTTGTACATCAAAATTTTGTTCGAATGATGCCAGCAGCATATTAACAACGTTCAAATCATAACGGTCCAACGGACGTTCCGCATCGCGAATCTCTTTTAACTGCGACAAGGTTACGCCGGCATCGTTTATCTCAATCCCCGCAAACTCACGCAAAGCATCTCCAACCTTTACAATTCCCTGAGCCTGGCGCAAAATTTTCATCTTCAAATTTTTCTGGTCGGGAATTTCTTCCTGATTGAGCACAAACTGTTTCGCATAGGCCAGATTATTGCCCAAGATATACAAATTATCCTCTTCAACGGCAACCCAATTTTTTAAAAGACGATTAAAATCGGCCTGTATTTTCGGCGGCAGTGAAACTTCACGTTCATATAATTCCCACTTTTGTTCAGCGGCATACTGTTTACGAAACAATTTGTCCGCCTGCCTGTAGTCTGTTTCATCCATCGGAGGATTTCCCCCTACACTGCCGAGGGAAAAATATTTTTGATTTACCGGACGCAGACGGGAATATTCATCAAGCTTCTGGCGTTTTATCATTTCTTCCAGTTTGCGGCCGTTTACAAGAAGCGGCAATTCATCGAGTGCCATACTTAGCATACGGTAAGAATTTTTCAGGTTATAATAGGTGTGATTGTTTTCCGAAACAATCTGTGCAATAGGCTGCAACGTTTGAGGACTGAAAACAACCCGGCGACGCAATTTTATACCGTCAGAAGAGCGCAGGCTGTTCAACAGCATTGTGCTGATTTCATTATTGTCTGCCAAATTCATACGTCCGAGAACATTTCGACAGCTTAAAAAGATAATCTGATTCAGGCTCTCCTCGCTTAACTCCGGCAAGGCAACTCCGTTTTGCACCAAATCGTCCCACAAGCTGGGGGCAATCTCCGCATCCGCTATCTCCTGAAAAATATATTGTTCCTGCCGGTGCTTACCCTCTTGTACCTGCAACGAGCTTAACAACAAGGCCTGACGCATCCAGTTATAGGCTTTGATGTTTTGCATGGTATCTCCGTTACATCCCAAATATTCAATAATTTGCCCCAAGTCTGAAGACAGCTCTTGGTCCAGTTTTTTCAACAACGGTTTTTGTCCCGAAAATTCAGGATGAATTTCCAGCACATCAGACAAGCTTTTGCATAAAACAAAAGCGGCAGCGGCCTGCTCGGTTAAGCTGTCGGGAATCTCCTCGTTCATGGGAATTGAGGTATCATAAAAGTAATTCAGTTCGCGGACAAGACAACGCAAAAAAGGATAAAATTCGGCAATATCATCATAAAACTCGCATCCCGCCGCATGCCGGGGCTCTTTTATATCGGCAACGGCAAAC
>ENA-OPLO01000804-OPLO01000804.1-human-gut-metagenome-genome-assembly--contig:-NODE-804-length-9546-cov-5.341060_pt1 | contig 9546 bp, 9 predicted proteins | sample MGYA00241818_ERZ501721 | MGnify/ENA primary metagenome ERZ501721 (study PRJEB25962, sample SAMEA2042096) | human gut metagenome | biome: human gut; feature: human-associated habitat; material: faeces... | reverse complement strand
AGCAGGAATCTGTTCGCCCTCATATACATCAAATAATGTGATTGATTTAATGTAATTGCATGATTTCTTTATGCAGTCTTCAACCTGACCACAAGTTATATCTTTATTCATAACAAGTGCGAGGTCACGTTTCTCTTCAGGGAATTTTGGCAATGGAGTGAACATAGTCTTTCTGTCATACCACTGTGACATAAGTTTAAGATCCATTTCCATTACATACATATCGCCGCGAACTCCAAGGTTCTTAACAACATCATATGCAACTTTTCCTAAATAACCGATTTCGATTCCCTCACATTTGATTATAGCTGTCTGATATGGATGGAGGAATGATTTCTTAGCTGGTTCATATTCAAAATCAAGACAAAGTGTTTCAGCTACTGTCTCTGCTATTCCTTTAAGTGTAAAGAAATCCTCATCATCACCCCAGATACCTACGCAAAGTGTTTCTCTTTCATCAGGATAATCTGTTAAAGGAAGTGACTTTGGTATGAATACATTACCTACTTCAAATAATCTTCCAGTTTCATTATCTTTCTTCATATTTCTTGCAATAGCATTAATCATAGAAGCTGCTAATGTCGTTCTCATTAATGAAAGGTCCTCATTAATAGGATTAATAATACTAATTGCTTTTCTCTCTTTTGCATCTTCAGGTAATTTAAGCATATCTAAATCTGCAGGTGAGAAGAATGAATAATGTATAGCCTCGTATGCACCAATACTGCAAAGTGCCTTCTTAAGCTTAAGTTCTTTCTTCTGTTTCTGGTTAATTCCACCCATTGTCACCTTGGCATCAGGCATAAATGTTGGAACAACGTTATCATAACCATACATACGAATTACTTCTTCAGCAACATCTGGATATGAATCCATATCTTCTCTATATGCAGGAACTTGTAGTATCAACTCATCACCATTAATTGATGGTGCAAAATTAAGATTTTTCATTATCTTAATTATATCTTCATCAGGTACTACAATTCCTAATACGTCATTTACTCTCTTAACACTTACTTTCATCTCATGTGGCTCTACTGAATTACCTACATTTACATCAATATGTGTTGAAGATACTTTACCACAGCCTAATTCTTCTATTAAATGAAGTGCTCGTTTCATAGCTAATACTGTTGAATATTCATCAACACCTTTTTCGTATCTTGCACTTGCATCTGAACGTTTACCAAGACTTCTTGCTGTCTTTCTTATATTATCGCGGGCAAATTTAGCAGATTCAAACATTACTGCTTCAGTCGTATCTCTGATTTCTGAATTAAGTCCACCCATTACACCTGCTAATGCTACCGGTTTAACTCCATCACAGATTACAAGGTTATTAGAATTAAGTGTATATTCCTGTTCATCTAATGTAACGATTTTCTCTTCGTCATTAGCACGTCTTACGTTAATTGCGTTGCCCTCAAGATATGAACAGTCAAATGCATGCATTGGCTGACCGATTTCTTTCATAACATAATTAGTAATATCAACTACATTTGAAATAGCACCTATTCCTACTAATTCAAGTCGTCTCTTCATCCACTGAGGAGATTCACCCATCTTAACATCATATACATAATGTGCAATGTATCTTGGGCATAAATCTGATGCATCAACTGTTACATTAAAGCCATCTTTCTTAACTTCTGTCTCTGTATAATCTGTGGCAGGCATCTTTAAGTCTGTATTAAGGATAGCTGCTACTTCTCTGGCAATACCAAGAATACTCTGGCAATCAGGTCTGTTAGCAGTAATGGCTATATCAAATATCCAGTCATCAAGTCCAAGAATAGGCTTAACATCAGCACCTGCTTCAGCATCTTCAGGTAATACTAACAATCCGTTGTAATCTCCGCCCTTAAACATATTGTCATTTACACCAAGTTCAACACCTGAACAAAGCATACCAAATGACTCATATCCACGAAGTTTACCCTTCTTAATTGTCATAACACCCTCAACTGTCTTATGGTCTTTAGCTGTTGCATATACTGTTGCACCTACAAGAGCAAGTGGGAACTTTCCGCCTGCTTTAACATTATCTGCACCACAGCATATCTGGAATGTTCCATGCTCGCCTGCATTTACTTTGCAAAGACTTAAGTGTGTATCAGGTATTCTCTCACATTCTTCTACAAGCCCAACAACTACATTACTGATGTCTTTACCGACTTCATAACGTTCTTCTACTTCAAAACCACTTGAAAATAATCTTTTCTCAAGTTCTTCCGGAGTAATATCTATATCTACATATTCTTTTAACCAGCTCAATGGTACTAACATAATAATCCTCCTTTTCGCCTAGTCATCTAACTGTTTTAATACACGTAAATCTGACTCAAATAATAACTTGATATTATTTATTCCGTATTTAAGCATTGCTGTTCTTTCAATACCAATACCAAATGCAAGTCCGCTGTATTTTTCAGAATCAATTCCACAGTTCTCTAATACTTTTTTATTAACGATACCTGCTCCAAGAATCTCTATCCAGCCTGTACCTTTACATAATTTACAGCCTTTTCCACCACATTCAAAACAACTGCAGTCCACTTCAACTGATGGCTCTGTAAATGGGAAATATGATGGTCTTAAACGTGTTACAGTTCCCTCACCGTATATCTTCTGTACAAATACATCTAACATACCTTTAAGGTCACAAAGTGTAATCTTCTCATCTACAACAAGTCCTTCCATCTGTGTAAACATTGGAGAATGTGTTGCATCATCATCTGAACGGAAAACCTTACCAGGTGAAAGAATCTTGATAGGAGGCTTCTTGCTTTCCATAACGTGAATCTGTCCTGCTGAAGTCTGTGTTCTTAATAAAAATTCAGGCGATAAATAGAATGTATCCTGCATATCACGCGCAGGATGATCCTTTGGTGTGTTTAGTGCAGTAAAGTTATAGTAATCATTTTCAATTTCTGAACCCTCATACACTTCAAATCCCATTCCCTGGAATACATCTATTAACTGATTTCTCATCTGTGTAATAGGATGAAGATTACCTGTCTGTTTAGTCTTAGCAGGCATTGTAACATCTATTTTCTCTGATTCATACTTTTCTTCTAATTCTTTTGCTTTAATCTTTTCTTCTATTTCTGCAAAATAATTAATTGCCCATTCCTTTAATTCGTTTACACCTTTACCATAGCTGGCACGTTCTTCAGGTGCAATATTACGCATTTCTTTCATTAACTGTCCAATCTGTCCAACTTTTGAATCAAGAAATGATTTCTTAAAATCATAAACAGCCTTGGAATTTGTCAGTTCTTTTTCACCATCTAAGATTTTCTGCTTAATACTTTCTAATGCTTCATTCATCGATGATTATCCTCCATTCATATATTTTATTTATTTGATTGTTTTATTGGATTATCCTGTCTGACCTGCGACTATTTATACCGCTTTACACACACTTTATGTGACATCTTCCTATGTCACAACGTGCGTATCCTTTTAAAGTAATTGCTATATGGGAAATTCTAAAATTCTCCCAGACATCAAAAAATCCCAGCCAGGACTTTCTCCTAGCTGGGACGAATATTATCCGCGGTACCACCCATATTCTTACATATCTGATATCTTATTTACCTGATATCCGTTATCTAAAATACATCAGTATTTATATCTAATTATATAAACATTATATAAATATATATCTGTATATGATTAGCTAACTTTCTATTCATATATTTATTATAATTTATATATATTATGATTTGTATATCTTCTGATATGTAAACTCTCAATGTGATTAACGCTCACTCACGTCGCCTCCTACTTATATTTTATTTCAAATATTTCAAAGACAATGCTCCGGTGTGAAATTTCAATCTATGAATATCTTAAACCGCTTACAGCCGATGGCGATTATTCTCTAAAAGATTCTTCATAATCTACTTTGCACCCTCAATGCATATTATATTGAATTGTTATTACAAAACCATTTCTGATTTTATCACATACTAAAATATGTGTCAACTTGAATATGCATCGTTTATTATATCGCTTATTATGTCGCTTATTATATATCTTTCTTATATTATTCTTTTGTTCCATATATATTTCTCTTATGTATGAACTGAAATATTTATCTTTATTTCAGATTGCTCTCTTATCTCATTCTGTTCTTAATATCCTGTAATAACTTTACAATTTCTGCTGAGCCAATAAGTATCATTCCACTAACAATAGTTCTTAACTCCGGAACAATGAAACTAAAAATTGTATACTCGTATTCATATTTGTCTATAAGTATAAAGTTTGTAATTGTTCCAACAATAAGTATTAAAATACCAATAACTTTTAATACCATACCTACAATATTTTTCTCAGTAGCTATGTCAGTATTCACCTCAATTGGTCTTGTTGCACCTATTAATGTACTTGAGAATTTCTCTCCACAATTTGCACATTTACCAGATGCTTTCTCATCATTACTAAGTAACTTCTTACAATTCGAACAATATAGTTCTGACATTATAATCTCCTCCTTCCCTACGTCTTTTATAAACTATTCATATATGATAGTTATGTGTCTGATTTTAACATAGATGAGATAATTTGTCATTAAATATCTTATTTATTATCAAATACATATATATCCTGTTTCTGCCTGTCTTTTAAATATGAATCTACACCATTTTCATAGATATAATTATATTCTTCTGTTGTAATTGGCTTTATCCACAATAGATTTATCTGTTCTCCCATAAATGGTTCATATTTGACACTCTCTTCCTTATCTAACATTCTGTCATTCAGTAATACTATGTAGTTATATCCTTTTATATTCGAAAATGGAATTGTATGTCCATGACCTAAGTATGTAAGTTCTGTCCATGGCATATTAGAAAGTCCCGAAATAACTCCGAGCATCATCTTTAATAATGCCTTATGCTCTTCTGTACATGCAAAACCTAACTCAATACGTCTATAGTCTTCATATTTCTCCTGATATTCCATTTCAACTTTTGGCATTGGTATTATACTTACACCTGCTGTTATAGCATAATGCACATTATTTCTTCTTCCAACTAATAATGCCTTTGGTGGAAATCTGTCTCCATCAATTGCATAATATTTCTCATAATTGCCCCAGAAATTATTCAATGCACTAATATAACTCTCCTGCACACCTCCTGCTTCTCCCCAGAAATCAGTTTCAAAATAATCCCATCTTTCCTTACTTTTTCGTACCAGATATTCAAATCTTTCATATGCCTGCTCTAATTCCCATGCAAAAGTTCCTGTTCCCTTAGCATAAATAGAATATCCATGAAAACCATTATATCCACTAAACTCCGGAATCACTGCAATTATCTTATCGTCATCTAAAAGTGCTGCTGCATCTCCCTCTTCAAACCATTGAATATGCAGCTTGTCCTCATCTAGTTCGATACCTGATATATTATGATTCACGAAATCAAGCAGCATACAAGGTGCTTCACCGTTCTCCATTGCTTGATAATCAACATTTTTAGTTGCTTTTACTCTATTACATATCCAGCAGCTTCTAAGTTCAGGTTCTTCACTTTCAGGATTAATCCATAGATAAAAATAATATGCATTGTCACTTTTCTCTACAAATGCCTGTATATTACAGACAGGCGACCACTCTTCTAATATAATTTCTGTTTCCATAACTTTTTCTACCTCACCTAAATTTTATCTTAATATCTGAATGCTTGCAAATGTATTCATAAATTACAACTTACCATTACACTTTATTTTTCATTTAATTATCGTTTACTCTGTCATTGTTTTATTGACAATCACAATCATCTTGTTACATTCGAATCTAATAACCTTATTATCTGGCTTCCCTCGTTCTTCAGCCATTTAACTGACCTTTTATAATCCGGAAGCACTTTTTCAACTTCTCTCCAGAAATTCTTTGAATGGTTCATTTCCTTTCTGTGACAAAGTTCATGAACTACAACATAATCAATTACTTCTGTTGGTGTCAACATTAGCAGACAATTGAAATTAAGATTACCCTTACTGCTGCAGCTTCCCCATCTGGTTCTCTGATTACGAATTGTAATTCTTCCATAATCTACGCCTACAATTTTAGAGAAATATTCAACTCTCTGCGGAATATATTTTAATGCCTTATCAGCTAAGTCTTCGATTTCTGCTTTCGTCAAATGTTTAAGACCGGATGATTCATATCTTGCATTCTGCTCTCTTATCTGTTCCATATGCTTCATAATCCACGCTTCCTTATCATGAAGTATCTTATCTATGTCCTTGTTCGTTGCATATACTGGTGCTCTTACTGTAACTGTGAGGTCAATATTAACTTGTATTGATATGGTTTTTCTATTAGACCTTATTACCTTAACTTTCATATGAAGCTCCATTAAAATACATTATACTACTGATTGTTTTAAATATATTTCATAAGTTTAATTTAGACTTAACTATAAGTATAATATATCTTTATAAATTATTTGTTTATTATTTTTTATTAAGAACATATCCTGTTACTGCACCTACAAGCCCACCAAAAATATGAGCCATATTTGACACATTATCATTAAATGTAATTCCATCAAATATCTGTTGGCCTATATATATAGTAGCAACAAGAATAAATGTCAAAGGAATTTCGCCTTCCTTAAATCCGGTAAATGAAGCCAGAATAATAAATGCAAAGACAATCCCACTAGCTCCACATAGTGCAATATTAGGGAAAAAAATATAATTAATAATTCCTGTAACTAGTGCTGTTATAATTATTATTTCAATTAATGTTCCGGACTTATATTTTTCCTCCAACATTGGACCTAATAATAAAAGATATGTTGCATTTCCAATAAAATGATTCCAGTTAGCATGTCCAAAAACATGTGTTATAAACCGTATATATGTCAAAGGATTTAATAATGATGAATGATATGTCATAAATATTAATCTTGTACTTTCACCTCTTGTAATTTCACCTAGTAGTGCTGCTATAAAACATATAAATATTAAACTTAATACTACCGGTGCATTAAATGTAATTCTAAATTTTCTTTTTATCTTTCTCATCTCCTTCTAATATGCAGTTCATTCATACATCGCTATTATATATTTATTCATATAATTTTCTATATAACTTGCTGTTTTGATTGATGTAATCATCATCACTTGCTAAAGCGTAAGCAAATCCTTAAATTTCTTTATTGCAAATGTATATTCTTCAACATTTCCAAAGCCATATTCAGCATAAATAAAATCTATTCCTGCCATCTTTGCTGCATTGGCATCGCCTTGTGTATCACCTACATATGCTGCATTTTTTATATTATTTCTTTCAATTACAAGCTTAATATTTTCACCCTTTGGAACCTTATTGTCTCCCCAATTCTGAAAATCTTTAAAATATTTTGACATATTATGTGCATTTAAAAATGTCTGAATATATCCGGCCTGACCATTGCTTACGATACAAAGTGTGTATTTTTCAGATAGTTTTGCAAGTGTGGACTCGAGTTCAGGATATAAAATTCCACCTTTTTCTGTCAGATATTCATTCTCGACCTCACAACATTTATCTAATATTTCAAGCTGTTTTTCTTTATCAAATTTCTTGAAAAGCCTTGCCGCTATTTCGTCCATAGGCAAGCCCATAACACTTTGAAGTTCTTCTTTAGTTATTATCCTGTCTTCTAATCCATCAAAAGTTCTTGCAGCCATTTCCCAGGAAATTCTTATATTTTCAGTGGCATCCCACATTGTTCCATCTAAATCAAATAATAAAGCATCATATTTCATACTATTCTCCATTCCGCAGACGTTTTTATTTTTCTTAATCCAAGTGAAAAATTCTTTTCATTACACTATCTTCTAATAATACCTGTTTTGCAAAATCTCTATATTTCTCTTCGTGTAGATATGTGTGTCTGTGTGGCTTGATTGTTGGTGCCATATCCACTGCTTTTATATAATCTTCTACATCAAGATTTAATGTCTCAACATAATCCCAGAAGCCTGTCTGTTCAAATATTGTATTTACACGAACATATCTGTGGTCCTGAACAACACTCATTACATAAGTTGCAATTCCGACCTGAATACCATGTAACTGTGGTCTTTCAAGCATTTTATCAAGCGAATGTGAAATCAGATGTTCACTGCCACTTGTCGGTGTACTTCCGCCTGCAATTTCATTAGCAATTCCACTCATTGCAAGTGAATCTACAAGCTCTTTTAAGAATAAATCGTCCTGTATAGTCTTAAATGGTGTTCTTACAAAACTGTTTACTGCCTTTTTAGCTATCATTACTGCGAAATCATTTATTTTAGAATATCCCATACCTGATTCATATTGCCAGTCGTATAAAGAAGTAATCTTAGACACCATATCTCCGATTCCTGAATATATGAATTTCGCAGGCGCACTTTTAATAATATCGGTATCAACTACAATGCCATATGCTATTCTTGCTGGTACTGATGTCCTTCTTCCATTTACTATAAGCGATGCACTCGCACTTGAAAAGCCATCCGAAGATGCTGAGGTCGGAATACTGATAAATGGCATTTTTCTTAAATATGCTGCATATTTTGCAGTATCAATTACCTTTCCACCACCTATTCCAACGATAACCTGACACTTCGCATCAATTGAAAATGCTAAATCAATAATATCCTCTATTTTAACCGTATCAAGTTCCTTGTATTCAATTACATTAACGCCGTCATTTTTTAGATTATCAATTATCTCCTGTCCAAACATATCAATAAGACCATTTCCAAAATATACAACGGCATTTTTCATATTGCCTGCCAATAAATATGTTCCAAGGTTCTTCATTGTTCCCTTGCCTACTTTTAGTAGTGTAGGTATTGCAATCTGTGTCTCTATCATTTTAGTTCCTGTATGATGTATTTATGTTCAGATACATCATATGCTCCTTTCTTTTTAACAACTTTTTTTCATTAATTCCTATTCCCAGCATATTTTATTAAATTTTTAAATATGTTATTATCTATATTCCTATTCCGTTTATTTTCAAGAAAATCTTCTCTAATTGCTCCCAATTCCTATTCCATTTATTTTTAGAAAAATCTTCTCTAACGGCTCCCAATCCGGGTTTCTGTCATCGCTCATGCTGCTTATAAGTTGATTATAATAAGTAAGTTTCTTCACGATATACTGATTAATAAAGTCCACCTTCGGTGCTTTATCAGCTTCCGACATCTGAATTTTTCTTGCCAATAATTCATTTACGGCAGGCTTCATATCTTCTTCCAGAACCGAATTAAATAACTCATCAAATAAGACAGGTGGCGGACATTTCTTCTCTTCAATCCATTTGCAAGCAAGGATAGGACGAAGAACATAAAAATACTTTTTATATTTTACCATATTATCTGTCAAATACTCATGATAATTTTTATTAGCAGTACCATAATAATGATACATAGCCGATTTGCAGGAAAAATATTGTCTTGCAACATCTTCATATATTCTCTTCCATTCATCCGTTGGTAGTGTCAAAAACTACCCATTTTATTGTTCTAAAATTCTTTTAAAACCTTGAT
>ENA-OPLO01000790-OPLO01000790.1-human-gut-metagenome-genome-assembly--contig:-NODE-790-length-9653-cov-2.434049_pt1 | contig 9653 bp, 10 predicted proteins | sample MGYA00241818_ERZ501721 | MGnify/ENA primary metagenome ERZ501721 (study PRJEB25962, sample SAMEA2042096) | human gut metagenome | biome: human gut; feature: human-associated habitat; material: faeces... | reverse complement strand
ACCCATCATCTGATTCATAGCCTCTCCGATTGCACTAAGATGAAGTTCTGTCAATGGTTCGTCTGGATCAACATTACCTGGTCCTCCCATCATAAGGTCTGTAATTATCTTAACATCATTCTCTCTTAATATTAAAACATTATTGCCTGCAAGACCTTCTTTGTAAGAAATCTGCAACATAACACATGGTCTGTCATATTTACTTGATAAATCATCCCATGTAGCAACTTCTACTTTTGGTGTTGTAATATTAACTTTCTGTGAAAGAAGAGAACTAAGTGTTGTAGCAGCTGTTCCCATGCTAATATTAGATATCTCACCGACAGCATCTTTTTCTGACTCAGTAAGTGTAAAGCCGCCATCTGTATTATCATTAGCATTATCCTCTGGTATAGTTGTTGTTGCTGTTGATGAATCAGATGTGTCATCTCCTCCTGTATTCATGCCACTCAGAAGTGCATTAATCTCGTCCTGGGATAACATTCCATCCATTATTCTTCACTCTCCTCTCTAATTACATTAGTAACTCTTACTGCGTATTTATTCTCAAAATAACCAGGTAAAGCTGTAAACTTCTTAATATTACCTACATATACCTCTAATTCCTGGTCAACCTTTTTATCAATTTTTATTACGTCTCCAACCTGCAGATTAACAAAATCCGAAACACTAATCTTAGATGTACCAAGCACTGCCTTTATTGGTATCATTGCTTTATCAATAACTGTTTCAATAGCATCCTCATATGTATTGGAATCTTTTTCCTGCATATTAGAAAACCAATACTTGGTATTAAGCTTATCCATAACCGGTTCAAGAGTTGCATATGGAAGACATATATTCATAAGTCCCTCCACATCACCAATCTTAATATTAATAGTTACAATTGCGATTGTTTCACTCGGTGATATAATCTGTGCAAACTGCGAATTAGTCTCTATTCTTTCAAGTCTTGGATTAACCTTTACAACATTTTCCCATGGTTCCTGCAACTGATTAACACACACTGTAAAGATACGTTCCAGAATTGTAAGTTCAATTTCTGAAAAATCTCTCTCTTTATCCAAAGCATTACCTGCACCTCCAAGAAGTCTGTCAACAATTGCAAACCCCAGATTGGATGCCATCTCCATAATTATGTTACCACTTAATGGTTGCATTCCAACAACACCTAAAAGAACCGGATTAGAAAGGGCATTAGAAAATTCTGAATAAATAACTACTTCTGAATTAACAACCTCAACATTGACTGTCTTTCTAAGATATGCCGGAAGATTGGTACTCAGCAGTCTTCCAAAATGCTCAAATATTATCTCCAGTGTTCTTAGATGTTCTTTAGAAAACTTAGAAGGTCTTGCAAAGTCATAATTCTTGACTTGCTTTTCTTCTGTATTCTTCATCTCATCTACATCTAATTCTCCACTGCTTAAAGCTTTTAAGAGGTTATCTATTTCACTCTGTGAAAGTACCTCTCCCATCTTCCTCACCTCCTTATCATATTCTTTAATGTTTACTGGACAACAATATTAATCAGTACACTTTGTATCGTCTCAGTCTTGAATAATTCCTGGAATTCCTTTAAAAGGTCTGTTTCCATGGTTGATTTATTAGCACTTATTGTGCTGTAAGTATACTTATTAGCTTCATTGGTTATCTTATTAACAAGGACCTTCATCCCATTATCAACTGAAGTCGATACAGTACTATAATCCTTAGCTTTTGAATTAAGTCCGACAGATACTGAAAGTACGGCATATCTTGTTTTTCCATTATCAACATATGAAACAATTATATCCGTGCTGTCATTGTTCTTAATATCAATATAACTTACATTTTCAATTCCTGAACCTGTAGATGAATTATTATTAGAAACTCCGCCTGCAACATCCAGGTCAATAATCTGTGCCACTTTATTAATAAGAGAATTTGTCTTCTTATTTGTTGATACAAGTGAAAATGTAAGAATCACTGTAAGTACCAGATTCACAAGTACAAGTGCCAAAATAATCACATTAAGCATACTCTTTTTCATGAGTAATCCTCCTTAGCTGTTAATTGAATTATACACCTTAATCTCAACTCTTCTGTTCTGAGCTCTTCCTTCTGGAGTATCATTAGTTGCAATAGGCACTGCATCTCCTCTTCCGGATGAACTCATTGTCTGATCTGAAAAGCCTTTCTCAGACACAAAGAAATCAAACACACTGTATGCCCTGTAAAGAGAAAGCATCATATTATTAGGAAACAGTGATGTATTGATATGAACACTATCAGTGTGACCTTCTATGGTAATAACATTATCATCATATTCAATAAGTGCATCAGCAACCTTGTCAAGAAGACTGCGTGCCTCTGATGTAAGCTCCGACTTTCCCGAATTAAACAGAATTCCACCACTTACATTAAGCATTACATATTTACTATAAGCAGTAACATCAACATAATCTGCAACTCCACTGGCTGTAAGTTTATCAACAATCTCCTCAGCCATATTTTCAGACTGCTCAAGACCTTCTTTTTCAATCTCTTCATAAGCATTCTGTACATCCTGTGACATATCGCCATCATTGTTAAGGCCCATATTGTTATAGTAATTGCTCAATTCATTCAGCTGACTCGCCCCACTGCTTACAAGAATTCCTTCCTTTGACAGTGCAGAACCGCCTTGAGGAAGTACACTAAAGCTTGATGAAAGTGAAGCTGCAATCTCTTCAAACTTCTGAGAATCAATATTAGACATAGCAAACATCAAAACGAAAAAGCACAGCAGAAGATTCATAAGATCTGAAAACGTATCTTTCCAAAGTGCCGCTGGTGGTACATTCTCTGTACGCTGTTTAGCCATCAGCCTTCACCTCCTCCTTGTTCAGATAATGCTGTTCTGGCAGATGGTGAAAGGAAAGACTTAAGCTTTTCTTCAATAACTCTTGGGTTCTCTCCTGCCTGAATAGAAAGAAGACCTTCAATAATAATCTCTCTAAGCTGATATTCATCATTATTCTGAAGCTTGAGCTTATTAGATATAGGAACACATATCCAGTTAGCAATCAAAGAACCATAAAGTGTAGTAAGAAGTGCTACAGCCATATTAGGTCCGATAGATGCTGTATCAGATAAGTTCTTTAACATATTAACAAGTCCGAGAAGAGTACCAATCATTCCCCATGCAGGAGCAAGAGCTGCCCAATTATCAAAAAAGCCAATTGTACTCTTATGTCTTGTATCAAGATTAACCAGTTCTGTTTCAAGAATGCCTCTCACAAGCTCCGGCTCAGTACCATCAACAATGAGAAGAATACCCTTCTTCATAAACTCATCATCAAGTCCCTGTGCCACTTCTTCAAGTGCAAGAAGGCCTTCTTTTCTGGCTGTGTTAGAAAGCTCAATAATCTTAGAAATAACCTGTCCATTATCAAGCTTAGGATCTTTCATAGCAATGCCAAATCCCTTAAGATGTCCTAAGAATGTCTTAAATGTATAAGATGTGAGCATACCAGCCATTGAACCACCAATAGTAACGGCGATTGACGGTATGTCAACAAATGTGTCCATAATTCCCTTTAGTGTAGGATTAGTCGTACTTGTTATAATTCCGATAACGACCATGACAAACCCAATAATAATTCCCAACAGTGTAGCTAAATCCATAATTGCCCCTTCCAAGTCTCTAGTATTCTATATATATTATCACTTAGTATCTGTACCAGACGCATACAGATTACCAATTATATTTCTCTTATAAGTAATAACCTTGCTATATACCTCTTCTACGCTTTCCTTGACAACGTATTTATGTCCTGTTGTCAGGGTTATAACAGTATCAGGTGTTTCCTCCATAACTTCAATCAGTTCTGCGTTAAGCACAAAGCTTTTTCCATTAAACCGTGTTACATCAATCATAATTCCTCCCGATACCACATAAGGTATAGTACCTCTATTAAAATCAACTATATATATTAAAACACTTATGGCGAATTATTGCAAGGAATACTTGTAATAATTCGCCATAAATATCTTTTCATGTCAATTATCTCTTAAGATTAATAAGTTCTTCAAGTAATGTATCTGATACAGTAATAATTCTCGAATTAGCCTGATATCCTCTCTGAGTTGTAATCAGATTCGTAAATTCTGAAGAGAGATCCACATTAGACATCTCAAGTACTCCTGATGAAATACTTCCATCACCTTCTGTAACATCCTGACCAATTCCATCAAAAGTTCCAGAATTAAGTGTTGCTGAATAAAGATTATCGCCTTCTTTCTGAAGACCTTCAGGGTTGGAGAAAGAAGCAACTGCTATCTGTCCAATATTCTTAGTAACACCATTGCTATAGCTTGCCACAATATATCCTGATGAATCAACACCAACCGATGTCATCTTACCTACTGCCTTGCCTTTTCCAAGTCCATTAATGCCAAGCTCTGAATTAAGATTAGTCTTTTCTGAAAACATTGTAATTCCAGATGCATCCATCGTAAGTACAGGACTTGTCTCACTTTCACCGATAACTCTCAAATCAACGCCTTCAATAGCATCTGATGCAGTCCCGTTATTAGAAAATGTAAGCTTAATATCTGAATTTGATGCATCGGCAAGACCTGTAAGTGTATTAAATGATAATGGTGCTGACGCAGTAAATGTAAGGTCTGTCGGCTTACCATTCTTTGAAACCGAAACAGGCTCAATTGTATACTGTGTATTATCTCCCTGAACGCCTGCATACACAAGATTAACTGTTGCCTGATAAGAATTACCAAGGCTGTCATAAAAATTAATAGTTGTAGTACTTGTATCCTTAGAACCTGCATTAAGGTTACCTGTTACCGTAACAGATGAAGTTCTTTCTGGTGAAGTATATGCAACATCCGGACTGTTAACATACAGCTTTGATACAAGGTCTCTTTTTGCATTACCAGATTCATCAACCTGCCAGCCCATTACATTAGCGCCACCTGTTGTTACAAGAGCACCTGACTCATCAACCTTAAAATTACCAGCTCTTGTGAAGAATGTATTACCCGCACTGTTAACTATAAAGAAAGAACTTCCACCAATCTTTAAGTCAAATGCATTATCCGTTCTCTCAGAACCACCTTCTGAAGAAATTGCTGTGGAGATAGAACCAACAGATGATCCAAGACCAATCTGCATAGCATTAGTTCCTCCCTTTCCTGTTTCTGCATTAGGTCCTGACGCAATCTGAGTTGTCTGATAAAAAACTTCTGAAAAAGTCATAGACTGTGACTTATATGCCACAGTATTAACATTGGCAATATTATTACCAATAACGTCCATTCTTGTCTGATGTGCCTTAAGACCTGACACAGCAGAATACATTGATCTCATCATAATATTTGTTCCTCCATAAATATGTAAAGACATATATCTGATGCATTCATCAATAAAGCATCGTCCCTTCTGGCATTCAGGGACATTCGCCTCCTTGCGGTCCAGCTAAATAATTACTGCTCCATCAATATTAGTATAGATATTGTCTTCATTGTTATTCTGATCCATCGCCGTAATCACTGTTCTGTTTCTTGTATTAACTATAAAAGACAGATCATCAACTATAACGAGCGATTCTTTGATTCCTTTCAAAATTGCTTTTTCGGTTCCTTCCTCAAGCCTTGTCATCTGTTCGTCTGATAACCGGATATCTCTCTGTTCAAGCCTTTCACCAGCATGTTTAGAGAACTTCAACCCTTTTGACGATTTAATATCGCTGTCGGAAATAACCTCTTCAATCGAACGCTTCTGATTATATATATCAGCAAATGTTTTGCCATTATACATTTTATCAACATTATCAGAATTCTTCTTTCCTATAATGTCCGTCATCTTTTCGATAGAAGCAATATTATTACCTATCATATTATTCATCATAACGGTCACTCCCCAGGTTTTGTATCCTCTGTCTTAGTATCTGTTGTAGAACCATTTCCTTTCCATTTGTCAAAATAGTCCTTATCCATTACAGTATCAAGATCTGCAATATCATAAAGCTTTCCACCAATTCCAAGATAAACAGTTCCATTTATTGTTTCCCAATAATCAACAGTTCCGCCTATATAACCATTGCTGTTCTGTGTTGTAGTCATTATAACCTGCTTACCAACAAGGTTAGATGCCATATCCTGTAATGTATTATCATTCATTTCTTTAGTAGCTTCAACCTGTGTAAATGTAGCAAGCTGTGCCATATAATCCGAATTATCTGTAGGTTCTAGCGGATCCTGGTTCTGCATCTCAGCTACCATAAGCTGTAAAAACTGTTCAACATCAAGCGTTGTCTTATTAGTAGTACTCTTATTCTTTCCTGTTGAACTTAAGTTGCTGTTAACATCGTCCTTTGTACTTAATGAACCATCATTCTTCACATAAGACCATGCACCTATCGTACTAGCCATATATTATCTCCTTTCTCATCTTATTCTATGCTGAATATTCAACACTACTGTCGCCATTAACAATAGCATCTTTTGCCCTGATTTCTTCATCAGTCATATCAGATTCTTCCAGTTCTTCAAGACTGCTAAGGTCAAGCTTTCTATGAGTCTTCTTTTCCTGACCAGCCTGTTCTGAATTATTACCTTCGAGATTCTGCTGTGATTCAAAGCCATGACTCTGTACAGTAATCTCTACAGATTCAACCTTCACACCCTGATTGTTAAAATGTTCTTTCAAAGCTGTCATCTGATTTTCAAGAGCAGCTTTTACCTGTTCATTCTGTGCTGTAAGCTGTGCTGTAATTACTCCCTGTCTTGCTGTGACAGCTATATGTACTTTTCCAAGATTCTCAGGATTAAGCATAATTTCAATACTTGAAAGCTGCTGTCCTGTTGTAACCTTAATCTGTTCTACAACCTGTCTTACAATATCAGCTTCATTAACATTAGAAACTTCATCAATAATCTCGCTGAAAGCATTCTGGATATTCTGTGCCATATTCCCGGTAAAGTTTTCATTTTCCACAGATGCTTTATCAGACATATGAGTCTGCTGCTTATCATCCGCATTATTGTCATTATCAGCCTGTACTTTAGTCTTCTGTGCAATTACATTGCTTAACTCATACTGTGATGTTGCTTCCGGCCGTTCTTCTGGCTGTGCATCTTCTTTTACCACAGACTGTTTAACAGACTGTTTAACATCATCCTTCGCAGAAACAAGCATTTCTTTAATTGAATCAATGTCCATATTATACACATCTTCCAGATTATCTGTCACAGACTTTGCATATTCCAGTATATCATTGAGCATAGATACTGAATCTGCATCTGTCAAAAACTCAAGTGAATCAGTGTTTCCGCTAAGAGCAACTACAAGATCCGTAAGCTTCTGCATGTCAAGCAAATCCTCTGCTATAATTCCAAGCTGCTCCATAGCACTCTCTATATCTTCATCAGATACATTCATTGTTTTCTTAATCTTTTCTTTAATGTCCGACACTGCATTCTGCACATCCTGAGTCATTTTGTTACTGTTTTCTTTAACCGCATTATCTGTTTTTACATTTTTTACAGTTGAATTAGTGGTAACAATATCTGCATTCTTGTTAGAGTTATTAGCACCCATGCTTACAAGTGAATCTGATGGAGCTGCTGAATATGTATTAGTCTGCTTTGATGAATTCCCAGTCACATCGTTTCTTACAGAACTATTCATTATCCTTGCAAAATCAACATTCCCGGAATTATCCTGACCAGACTGGCTTCCAACACTTCCTGCCACCTTAGTAACCGGCTGAACCATTCCTGTAACAGCTGAACTTACCATATTATCCTCCTCCTTTCTTCATATTAGAATCAGGATAGACCTAATCCATATTATATATCGGTAGTCTATGCTACAGACTTAACCTTTAGCTGGATACATAATAACTGTAAGTTTTGCAGCATATACAGGATCCATCTCTGCAAGAATTGCTGCTCTCTGTTTAGACGTCATGCAAAGAAGTATATCAGAAACAAGATCTGTATCTCCAGTCATCTCTTCAAGAATAGCTGCCGCATTTTTCGCATCCATCTTAGAATATGTTTCTGCCCAGTCCTTAACCTGCTGTGAGTACTGTAAATCCTTTACAACCTGTTCGTAAAGCTTTGCTGCATTTTCTGAATCAATACTTTCATACCACGATTTGTATTCACTTATATCTGGAGCATTATCTGTATATACAACATCTGTATCGAACTTATCTTTAAGTTCCTGATAATGCTGTGCATTCTCTTCAAACACTTTGAGTCTGGCAATCTCAGCCTGAAGCTCAGCAATTGTCTGGGCTGATGCATTCCCATTATTATTGTTCTCATCAAGCTGTGCTTCAAGTTCTTTAATTCTGTCAACTGCTTCAGAAAGGCTCTTGTACTTTCCCCCTGTTTCTTCCTGAATTTCTTCATCTGTAGCTGCTGGAAGAATCTTATTCACTACCGGAACATTTTTAAGATATGGCCGTAAACTACTTCCAATACCGCCGACATTCATCTTAATAAGAAGTGCAAATATAACAAGCCATATTACAATAATAAGCATTGCAACCAGTATGCTTACCAGCTTTCCACTCTTTCCTGATTCATCATCAAGTTCATCAATATTAACATCTTTTTTCTTAGCCATATCAATCTTTCTCCCAAAAACAATTACTCATCTTTGTTATTATATTTAAAGCTCACCGTTTCATCTATCTCTTTCATTTCCTGAGCATTAATATCAAGTTTAAACTGTTCAAATGCTTTCTCTTTCAGTTTTTCATGAATTTTCCTGTCCTGCACTGCCTCAGTCAGTTTCTTCATTGCATTATCAACATTGCGCTGTGCAATCCTTATTCTGACCGCCTGCTGTGTCATCTGGTTCTTGATAATATCAATTGCCTCATTACATCTGCGCATTTCCATAATATCAAGTCTTTCTGATGCAGAGCTTCTCGCAAGATTTTCATATGAATCAAGCCTTTTTCCGAGTCTTTTCATAGTTTCCTCTTCAATGAAAAGCCTGTTATTCATCTCAGCATATTCAGTTTTAGCCTGTGTTTCCAGGCGTTCTTTAATATCAAGAACATTCTGCATGCTGTATAAAAATTTTGCCATTCATGCCTCCACTATTTCTTTAACTGAAGTGAGCCATTTTCAAATGCTTCATAATCCGCAAATATATCTGACAGTTGTGTGACTTCATCTTCAAAATCAAACTTTTCATCCGTCTGCTGCATAAGGAACTTATTAACTGCATCAATCTTATATATAGCATAATCAATATTACGGTTAGAGCCGCTCTTATACGCACCAATATTAATAAGATCTTCTGCTTCATTATAAGTCGCCATTACATTTTTCATTCTGCCAGCCATCTGTTTATGCTTCTTGTCTACAATCTGACTCATACATCTTGATATGCTCTGTAAAACATCAATTGCAGGATAATGATTTTTCTGTCCTAACTTTCTTGACAACACAATATGTCCATCAAGAATACTTCGTGCAGTATCTGTTATAGGTTCATTAAAATCATCACCATCAACCAAAACAGTATACAGCCCTGTAATAGAACCTTTGTCCGACATCCCCGCCCTCTCAAGAAGCTTTGGCATTTCACTGTATACACTCGGTGGATAGCCTCTTGTCACTGGCGGTTCACCTGACGCAAGTCCAAT
>ENA-OPLO01000786-OPLO01000786.1-human-gut-metagenome-genome-assembly--contig:-NODE-786-length-9704-cov-3.049124_pt1 | contig 9704 bp, 5 predicted proteins | sample MGYA00241818_ERZ501721 | MGnify/ENA primary metagenome ERZ501721 (study PRJEB25962, sample SAMEA2042096) | human gut metagenome | biome: human gut; feature: human-associated habitat; material: faeces... | reverse complement strand
CTTCGCCCAGCCAAGCCAGCCGTAGCTCTGCGCATGCACGCGGTAATAGACATCATATTTATCCTTGTCGGATCCGGTCAGTTGGATCTTGATTGCTTCCAGACGTTTTGCTTCCCCCTGCGTGCCGTTCATGTCACCGTTCGCAGACCAAGGCAGCCAGCCATAGCTCTGGCAATGTGTCGTGTACTGGATTCCGAGACCGGAATTACCGGATACTTTGATTTCGATTCCCTCCAGTCTTTTCGCTTTTCCGGAAGTACCGGACATCGTGCCGTTCTGCCGCCAGGTGTTCTCCCATCCGAAGGTCTGGATGTGCGTGCGGTAAGACACCGTCACATCCGGTGTTACGACCGGTGTTGGTGTCGGGGTTGGCGTCGGCGTTGGTGCCTCCGTCGTGGTCGTAGCTGCCTCCGTCGTGGTCGTTGTCTCGCCACCTGTTCCCGGTTCTGGATTTGTTCCCGGATCTGGGTTTGTTCCCGGTTCTGGATTTGTTCCCGGATCCGGGGTTGGTTCCGGCGCCGGTGTGACTGTCACGCTCTTTTTCTTGATGACAAACGTCTTGTCTGCCCCACGCAGATACGAAACATACAACGTTCCATCCGCCGCACAGATCGTCTGCGATGTAGAATACGAATCGAGTGAGACTCCTTCCTGCGCAAATTGGTCATTTGCCACATCATACCGGTACAGATTGGTTGTCCCTGTATAGGCACCCGATGTGAGCACGAACAGTGTTCCCTGCCTGCACACCGGAACTACATCCGAGATTGTGCCATCTTTCATTTTTGAGCAATGCCATGCTTTTCCATCATACCGGTTGACAAGTATGCCTTCGCTGCATGTGGCAACATACAGGTTTTTCCCATCCGTTGCCATGCCATACGTGCTTCCTTTTGTCGCTGCATCACTCACTTCTTTGTGGTTTCCATTTGCATCCAGGCAAAATGTGTGAACCGCCATCGTCCCTGTATTCCGTATGGACGCATACATCGAGGAGCCTATCGAAATGAGCTTTGGTTGACCTGCAAAATGATTTGTCCCGGCGGTCGTGTAATAGCTTCCGAGATTGGTTGTCACGGACAAACTTCCGGCTTTGAAGCATCTCGCATATGCGGTCGTATTGTTCTGCGTGTATACAAGATACACGCCATCTGCGCCAGCCTGCATATCAAAATCCGCAGCTCCAGCAATCGTCTGTTTCTCTGTCACGCGACTGCAGGATGCATCCAACTTTTCAATCTCTATCCCTGCTGCATCCGCATATGCAAAATAAAACGATCCATTGTAGGAACAGAGCTTTATTTCATTTCCATAGTTCTCGGAGATTTTCTGCTGATATAGTTTTTTCCACGTGTCCTGCTCACAGGAATATAGCGTAAGCGCTGCATCATCTTTCGTATACGTAAGCACGTACGGTTTCTGTCCGCAAAGCGTCATCGCTATCTGGTTCCATGCATTTTTGCTATTTCCGGCTACAGAGGCAAATCCACAATCCGTCCATTTCGCAGAGTCCGAAACCTTCGGGAAATCCACCTTTAAAGTAATCTGACTGCCCTTGGCACTGCCGACCTCACTGATCACGATTCCAGAATTCGTTCCATCTGAGAAAGTCAGTGCGCCATCGGAGAGACCTGCGGAAAGGTCGGATTTGCCGATGGTTGTCCGTCCTTCTTCTTTGGAAAGATATGCTTTATAGACGCTCTCTGCCATCTGGGAATATCCTGTCTGCCCCGGTTGCGGACGGAACACATACACACCGGTCTGTCCATACAGATTGCTTAAGCCTTCGACTGCCGGGTTGATCCGGTAGACAATCACGCCGGATCCTCCAATAAACCGGTCATAGCTGTCGAGACCCGTATCCTTCTTCCGGAATTCCACAACAAAAAGCTCCTGCTCATTGAGCGGTGATTTCAGAATATATGCCGGATGACCGTCCTGCTTATCCTGCGTGTCCAGTGTCAGCGTCTGCGATGTAGTAACCGTATCCAGCATAAGCCAGCCGCCCACTTTCATCCGCATATACGCAAGCGGATAAGACATTCCATAATCTGCGCCGCCCATGATATCCCAGTTCCCGACCGGATAGGTTCCATCACTTGTATAAAGATCCGGGAAGCCAAGTCCATGCAGGAATTCATGTGCGAGTACACCGGATTCCTGAGCCATCGTCGTATTGCCTGCACCTAAAAACTGTGGTGTATTGATCATGTTATAATGTCCGACTTCCTTCCCACCATATCGTAAGTTCTTATCTGTCGGATAAAATGCGTGATGCGCGACGAGTGAATTGCCGGATGTCTGGGATTCTTTCTCCGACTTCATAATGACAGTGAGATTGTCGATGTATCCATCTCCGTCATAGTCTAACACCTGCCCGGAAAGTGCCGGAATGTTCGCCAGGATTTCACTCACAATCGTCGTATCCATATTTCCACCTGCCTGCACAGAAGCTTCCGTAACCGAAAGTGCACAGGCAGAAAGTGTTGTGCCATCATCCTGCGGGAAATAATTCTTCACACGAAGGTTTCCATAAGAAACAGCAGACAGATAATTCGTGAAAGAACGGTTCTTGGAACCATCATACAAACCTAGGATTTTCGCACGGTTTGTTTGGAAATATGAAGCGCCTTCCGAATCTCCCTTAAAATACGCAAACACAACAACGTTCGCATAATTCTTTGCGTCCGCTGCCTGCACCATCGTCTGCGTGTTGTTCATCCCCCAATTCGTAATAAATAAAATCCCCGCCAGCAGGATCGTCAAGATACGTCTCCCGTATCGTTTGTATGGCATATGTGTACCTCCCAATTTTTGTCATAGCTTCATTATATTGGAAACTGTAAAAAATAACAATTAAAAAAGAAAAACCGCGTACAGATTTTTCTTCTCTGCACGCGGCACACACATTTTCCATTCAGGATGGAGGATCTATCTTCTTTTTCTTCGAATTACGACATACCCGGTCAGGCTTCCTGCCATAACAAGCATCATCCCTGCAACCGGCATCGCATCTCCGGTCTTTGGCGAAGCTGTGTTATTTGTCTTTGCCGGTGTCGTATCCTTGGCTGCCGGCTTCGTAACATCTGTATCCGGCGCTGCCGGTGTCGTCGATGGTGTCGTTGTTGATGGTGTCATCGATGGCTTGTCCTCGCTTGCAGCCTTCGACTTCTTCACAATAATATAGGTTGAGAACTGATTTGTCTCGAAGGAAATCGTTCCCTGCTCGACCGTTGTCGAAAGCTCGGTCAGCTTGCCATTATGGTTACGCACAACCGTATAATCATAGTTTGCATCGTAATTATCCAATGCCAGCTTCAATGTGACCGGTTTCTCAAACTCTGTAATATTGTTCTCCCAGTTCGAACCATTTCCCTTACTCACAATCTGATCCAGCTTCAGATCAACTGCCTGCGCAGACTGTGCGCCGGATACCAGCGCCTGTGCAGACGTCGTGTCATAGCTCTCTGCATCCGATACCGTCAGTCTCAGATTGCCGCTTGCGGCTGCATTAGCACCATTGGTAATGCTTGCAGCCTCAATCTGTTTGCTGTTTGAATTCACTGTATCCGATACCTTCGTGAAAAGCCCCTTCATATGAACCGGACTATTACCCATAACAAATGTAAACGTCGATGTCTGCGCATCATCCGGCTGCAAGGTCACGCCACCGTTCAACTGCAATCCTGCGACCTGATAGCCATAATCCGGAACAAGTTTAATTGTTACCTTCTTTCCCGCCGGAACCGCAATATTTCCGCCCTTAGCATCTCCCGGATTGCCTCCGAACAGAGTTGAAAAATCACTCACACCCTCAATCGCGGTTATCTGTGCCTTTCCATGTTCCAGATATGCGTCCGCGCCGAAGGAATCGCTGTCATACGCCCAGGTTACTGTCAATGTCTCAGAATTCTTATCAATCTGGATGTGCGATTCACTTTCTCCTTTTTTTACTGCAAATGACCGTTCCCCGGAAGAGCCATTTGATGTGGTTCCCGGTGTAGTTATCGTATATGTTCCTGATGAACACATAACAGTAACTCGCGCATTCGAAACAGAATCCGCGAAACGATATGTTGACTGAGATTCCGGTGCCAAAGATACTTTCTGTTCTTTCATCAGGTTATCCATGGTTTGCGACCGAGAGTTTCCGGTATCATCAAGGTCCACATATATTTCGAAATTTTTATCCTGCGATTTCATATAATGATAGTAATCTGTATCATCTGCCCCTTTGAATGCATCGCCTTCTAAGATCAGGCAGATTGGCTGGTTACCAGCCGGTGGATTCGGATTACCCGGATTGTTACCACCACCCGGATTTGTGAAACAAGCTTCGAACTTCAATTCCGGCTGATTCGCGGAAGTTTCTACCGTATACACGTTATTGTTCAACGTTACTTGATTGCCATTCTCCACTAACTGTACAGTATATCCATCTCTCGGGAAAAGAGTAACTGTTACTGTAGTATTCTCTGGTACCGTTACATTATCCGCTGCCCCCGTCAAGCTTCCGTTTGATGTCGTAATCGTCATCGTTCCGCCATCATACGTGAACACACCATCCTGTACGCTGTTCCATGGCGTATGATTATCTCCTCTTACAATGCACTCTGCCGCATAGCTTCGCATCACCGGCAGATAGCTCACGATCAAAAGCAATGCCATCAGAAGCGGTAATAGTCTTTTCTTCCTGTTCATAGCTTTGTTCCTCCTCTTTCTTTTTGTTTTCATTTCAGCGAAAATGCCCATAAACTAAAATAACCATAGCAGATTTTCGCCTGCTATGGTAGTTGACATATGTCTCAAATGCACAAAAATACGCTATTTTTCAGGGTTCCACCCATAATAGAACTGAATCAGCCCCATACGTGCCTTCGTCGCGGTCTTCTCATTCATATTCGAGATGTGACGATAGATTGCTGCCCGGGAGATACCAAGTGTATGTGCAATATCCTGTACATTTTCACCCGAGGAAAGCAATGCCCGGAGCACTTCCCGCTCCCGTTCCGTCAAGCTGTATTGTTCGCCGAAGGCTGTGAATTTATCCGTCGTGGACAGATCGGTCTGCTTATCCTCCGGTTTTGCTGCCCCGCCTGTCTGCTTATTCTCCGCTTCCGCTGTCCCGCCTGTCTGTGGCATCAATGCGGATGCTGCAGCTTCCATGCTTCTAAGCTCCATCCCTATCAGAATGTTCTGGTACGAAAACGCCAACACGCTGATCAGGAAAAAGAGAATGACCGCAACAATCATCACTTCATACCGCACAGAAGCGAATCCACCTGCCAATGTCATGATCATCAGCGCGCATACATTATTCACAGCCCGGCCCAATCCGGCCCAGAGCTTCGGTTTCGCACTATGATAGGAGATATCCATAAATCCAACTGTGAAATATACCGAGAAAAAGCCTGCAGACAGATAAAATACAAGCAGCCCCAGCAGGAAAAACAGTACTCCACCCGCGATCATCATCTGCACATATCCCGCATGCAGGATAATACAGCCCATACACCCGGCTCCAATGCCGAACGCAAACAGTCCGGTTCCCCCGGTCACCCACGGACTCTTATCCGCGAAGAAACCGGAAATCCAGTTGTATAGCAGAAACCCGATTGCGCTTACGCCAAGCATCTGATTCTGCGCACGCACTACGCCTGATGCATCTGTCACGTACATCATACAATTATCAAACAGGTATTCCGTTCCCAGAAATGCGAAGAAAAATACCACAAGCATGATGATATTCACATATATAGTTTCTTTTTTCGCATTTGCCTTCATCGTTTCTATCCTTCCGGCTTCCCGGTGTTTTATTCCTCTGCACTTTCATCGTCGGCGTCAGTTTCTGTATCATTTGCAGGTGCATCATCCACCGTTTGTTCCGCATCGTTGTCCGTGTCCCCGGATTCCTCGTCCAAATCCTTATCAACCTCATGCAGCAATACGCTCTCATCATGTGCATGCAGATCTTCTTCCGGCAGGTATGGCTTGAAGCATCTGAGCATAATGTACGCCCACAGATATCCAACCGCACCGAATCCGATCAGCACATATACAATAATAGAAATAACAATGTCATAATAGAAGCACCATGCAATCACCAGATACGTAAGCAGCATCAGAAGTGTCATCGGGAAATTCTTGATACTTAGCAAAAATGCATTCCGAAGCTGCACCTTCCACGAATTATCGAACTTCGCCTGCAAAGCAAATGTATAGATAAACGTCATAACTGTCAGGGTAAGAAGCACGACACTCACGAACAAAAACGGCTTCGCGAGTGCATTTCCAGTTGCCTTCCACTGTGTCATCCAGAACCAGATATCTACCGACAGGATGAAAAATGCGACTAAAAAGAGCATCCACATACCGGTTGCCTGCTTGAAGTTCTGCTTGAAGCTCCGTGTATAGAACTTCCAGATATAACCATCATCACCGGAGATTCCTTTCATCGCTGTATAGTAAAGCGAAGTAAATGCTGTGCCGATCGTAATAATCGGGACGCACGAAAGCACAAAAAGAATGGATAAAAGCATCGCATCACCCACTCTGCTCAGCATCCTTATAAATATATTGTCGTAGTTCATTCCTGATTCGCCGTTATCTGCCATGTATCCAACACTCCTGTTTTCTTTTTATTTTATCCCGCCAACGAACTGCATCCTGTCCGCAGTCGTTTCCGGTATGTTCCTGCGTCGTATCCGCAATCATCTGCACCAAAACCGCACATAATAATTTATGATACCATCTTCGATATTTATTTTCAATTAGATATCAAGTTTTTTACGCCATTTTACTTGACAAAACGCAGTTTTACTTCTAGATTATAGAGAGCGTGAATAAAAAGGCTGATAAACAGAAACACCTACTACATATAGGAGGAATATCATGAAGACACCATTTGTAACGAAAGCACAGATCGAAGAGATCGTAAAGACATACCCGACTCCGTTCCATATCTACGACGAGAAGGGCATCCGTGAAAATGCAAGAAAATTAAAGCAGGCATTTGCATGGAACAAAGGTTATAAAGAATATTTCGCAGTCAAGGCAACTCCGAACCCAACCATCCTGAAGATCCTGAAGGAAGAGGGCTGCGGTACCGACTGTTCTTCTTATACAGAGCTTCTGATGTCAGAGAAAATGGGCATCACAGGTTCCGACATCATGTTCTCATCGAACGACACACCAGCTGAGGAATTCGTTCTCGCAAAGAAGCTCGGTGCAAACATCAACTTAGACGATTACACACATGTACAGTTCCTAAAGGATACATGCGGTGTTCCGGAGACAGTATTCTGCCGTTACAATCCGGGCGGAACCTTCTCGATCTCCACAACCATCATGGACAATCCCGGCGATGCCAAATACGGCATGACAAAAGAGCAGTTGTTCAAAGCTTATACAGAGCTGCGTGACGCAGGTGCAAAGAAGTTCGGCCTGCATTCCTTCCTTGCAAGTAACACGGTCACAAATGACTACTACCCGACCCTTGCAAAGATCCTGTTCGAGGTAGCTGTTGAGCTGAAGGAAAAGACCGGCATCAAGCTTTCCTACATCAACCTGTCCGGCGGTGTTGGTATCCCTTATACACCGGATAAGGAAGGCAATGATATCCTGAAGATTGGCGAAGGTGTACACAAGGTATTCGATGAGGTGCTTGTCCCTGCCGGACTTGGCGATATCAGCCTGTTCACAGAGCTTGGCCGTTTCATGCTTGCCCCTTATGGACACCTTGTTACAAAGGCAATCCACGAGAAGCATATCTACAAGGAGTACATCGGCGTGGATGCCTGTGCGGTAAACCTGATGCGTCCGGCTATGTATGGTGCTTACCATCACATCACGGTCCTTGGCAAGGAAAATGCACCTTGCGACCACACCTATGATGTGACCGGTTCCCTGTGTGAGAACAACGATAAGTTCGCGATCGACCGCAAGCTTCCGAAGATCGACATGGGCGATTATCTTGTAATCCATGACACAGGTGCTCACGGCTTCGCAATGGGTTATAACTACAACGGCAAACTCAAATCCGCAGAGCTTCTGCTGTGTGAGGACGGCAGCATAAAGCAGATCCGCCGTGCCGAGACACCGGAAGATTACTTCGCTACGCTGGATGGTTTCTGGGATGTAGAGGTGTAAGAGCATATAAATAAGAACGTGTAAGACGGAAACACCCCACCGGTCATAGATCGCACCGGTGGGGTATTTTATATTTAAAAAGGAAAGGGTTTTAAATTGTGATTACTTTACATTTTCTATTCCGTCCCCCTGATAGGCGACACGGAATCTGCCATACGACACATACGTCTTAGCCTTATGTTCCGGATCCAGAGGATCTGTCACGGATATGTAGGTTGCTGTCCCATCTAATATACTATCAAATGCATGGATCGCATCTTCTAAAATATCCGGATAGAGGGAATTGCCGAATCCTCTGAAATCATGATGGGAATTATACATCAAATCATATTTGTCCTTCATGGAACGCAGACGTTCAAGTCCTGCCTTCGCTTCCCGGATCCGTTCTTTTTCCCGTCCCGGCTCCGGAACCGCCAGATAATAGTTGCAGTTGCAGGCATCTCCAAGCAACAGTGTCTTCGTCTTGTCATCCAGAAATACCATCTCGCCAAATGTATGTCCCGGACAGTGATATGCCGTCACCGTCCTGTCTCCAAGTTCAAACACCTGCCCATCCGTAAGCGGAAGCTTCTCCGGTGTCTTCGGCCATGGCCGCACATCCTCATCCAGATTATAGTCGTAATGTTTATCCGCCCGGTCTGCAATGATCTTCGCATAGCTCTTACGGAAATCCACAGTCGGAAGTGTATTTCCGCTATCCCAGTCCATATCCGCCGGGTGAATATAGATCGAGTCGAAGAATCCGGCTCCGCCAATATGGTCGCCATGGTTATGGGTCGCCACAACATCATACGGTTTATCTGTGATTTTGTTCTCTATAACCCATCTGAGATCCCCGATTCCGGTTCCACAGTCTATCACCAGCGCCCGTGTGCTTCCAACAATCACAAACACACTCACACAGTCAAATTCATCAATCTCGTAAATTCCATCTGCAAACTCATAATACGGTAATTTTCTCGTCACCATGTCTCACGCCTTCTTTCTCTTCTGTCCGCCCTGGTAGCAGTCGATTGCAACTGCGAGAAGCAGGATCAGTCCTTTAATAACACTCTGGAAGTTGGAATTAACGCCCATCAGCACAAGTCCGTTATCGAGGATACCAAGGATGATAACACCGACAACCGTACCGCTGATTTTTCCTTCACCTCCGGCGATGCTGACACCACCTAAGCAGGCTGCCGTCATACAGTCAAATGCATAGGAGCTTCCTGCGCCCGGCTGCGATGCGTTTGTTCTGGCAACCATGATGATTGCTGCAATGCTCGCTGCAAATCCTGCAAAAGAATACACGAGTACCGTCAGTTTATTGACATTGATACCTGCAAGTCTGGCTGCTTCTTTGTTTCCGCCAAGTGCATAAATATTTCTGCCAAGGTATGTCTTGTTCATGACAATCCAGCCAAATACGATGAAGATCACAAACAGAATAACCGGAATCGGAACCGGTCCGACATATCCCTGTCCGACTGTCAAAAATGCTTTCGGCATACCGGTGATCGGATAGCCACCTGTGATCAGATATGCCACGCCCTGCATGACAAGCATCATGGCAC
>ENA-OPLO01000782-OPLO01000782.1-human-gut-metagenome-genome-assembly--contig:-NODE-782-length-9774-cov-1.848544_pt1 | contig 9774 bp, 10 predicted proteins | sample MGYA00241818_ERZ501721 | MGnify/ENA primary metagenome ERZ501721 (study PRJEB25962, sample SAMEA2042096) | human gut metagenome | biome: human gut; feature: human-associated habitat; material: faeces... | reverse complement strand
CTTGTATTAATTTAAAAACAACTCCTACACCAGCTAAACTTTTAAAAGGATATTTATTATCTTTACGTTTAGCATCTACAACAGCCAAAGCTTTTGGAAGTACATCTAGTGGTTCATGATGGTCTGTAACAATAGTTTCTATTCCTAAACTATTTGCATAATCTATTTCATCAATTCCTGAAATTCCACAATCTACTGTAATTATTAATGTATATTTTTCTTCTGCTATTTTTTTAACCGCTTCCAAATTTAACCCATATCCTTCGTCAAGTCTATTTGGAATATAATACCCAACTTCTAACCCTATTTCTGACAAAAATTTCTTTAATACTGTTATACTTGTAATTCCATCTACATCATAATCGCCATATATAATAACTTTTTCTTTATTCTCTACAGCTTTTATTATTCTCTCTATTGCTATTTCCATATCTGGCATCATGTATGGATCATAAAAATCGTTTCTTGTTGGGTTTAAAAATTTTTCAATTTTCTTGCTTTCGGTTATTCCTCTGTTTGCAAGTACTGTAGCTAATAACTCAGATATATTATTCTTACTCGATATATCTTTTATTGTTTCTTCATCTACACCATAAAATTCCCATTTTTTATTCATATTTTTCTCCTAAAATTACTATTTTGTATATTATATACTATTTTTATATAATTTCAAATATTTTTTTGGAAATTTAGGTATTAAAATATGATTTTTATGGGAATTCTATTATTTATTTATTATATCTTTTATTACTTCTCCTGATATTATTAATCCTGCAACTGTTGGGACAAAAGAGATACTTCCAGGAATTTGATTTTTTACTGAACATTTTCTTTTTGTTCCTGGTGGACATATGCAATTAGTTTTGCAAGTATTTTCTTCTGATTCACTTGGTTTTATTGGTTCTTCTTTTGAATACAATACTTTTAATTTTTTTATATTTCTCTTTTTTAATTCTTTTCTCATTACTTTAGCAAGTGGACATACACTAGTTTTGTATATATCTGTAATTTCAAATGCCATAGGATTTAATTTATTTCCTGTTCCCATTGCTGAAATTATAGGAATATTTAATTTATCACAATTGGTAACAAGTTCTAACTTTGCTGTAACTGTATCTATAGCATCTACTACATATGTTATACTTTCATCTAATATTTTTTCTTTTGAATCTGGCATATAAAATTCTTTATATGTTTCAACATTAGCATTAGGATTTATTTCTAAAATTCTTTCTTTCATAATACTTAATATTCTGTCGTTTTCTAATAGGTTCAAAACAACTTCGACGGATAGATCCCTTTTCGTATCATATCATTGATACGAAGCAGAACTTGTATCTTGTCATCATGCGATACCAACCCCATCCATCTGGCAGGTGTCTCAATCACTTTCACCCTGACCCCGTCAGCAATACGCTCATTCATAAAAGCCGGAATAGAATAATGGGCTTTCATATCCATTCCATTCTCATCTATGAACTTATCGAACGCCTTCTTCATCTCACCGAATACCTGCGGAGTAAATCCCCACATATTCATTGAAACCAAGCTGTTGTCATCCAAAGCCACCCATTTATGTAATTCATTAGGATACATCGGATTTCCACTTATCCGTTCTACTCCTACACGGTCTGTAACGGACAACAGATATCCCTTTTCATCCACTTCACAAATACCACGGGTAACCCCTCCGCTTTCCGCCAATACATTTCTCAGCCTGTAGCAAATATTGAAACTATGGTAGTCAGCTTCTCCCAACATCACCAGATTATTATATAACAATTCAAAACTTTCTCTTTGGTAAAAGTTCACGGCATTTATCACACCGAATGGAGAGTCAATCAACTCTTCTCCCATCAGAACAGCTCTTACCGAACCGTACAGTGCTTTGCGCTTCGGATTACGCTTTTCTTCAGGAATCGTTTCCACATCCTGATAAACATACTCCACTTCTACCACATGTTCGTATTTGCCTGATACCAGTTTCTTGAATTCTTGTTCAAAATGTCTGCTTATGACAAATACGATCTTATTAAATCCGACTCTTACGGCATCATATATGGAAAAATCTAATATTGTTTCGCCATTAGGACCTATTCCCTCCAGCTGTTTCAATCCACCATATTTATTCCCCATAGTGGCCGCGAGTACAATCAAGGTCATAGCCATTTAATCTCTCTATTAATTCTAATGCAAAAATAAGCATAAAAATTGAATTTACGGACAAGAACAATGGATTTCTTTCTAATAAAAAAGTCCGAAGCTGTGCTCCGGACTTCTGAATCGGTTTATTTTAACGATGAAGTGAATTTATTCTATTCCAAACAAAACACCCAAGCCTTTGTCTACACCTGAAAATCCCATGAATGCCATTGCCAGCAGACCGGCAGTAACCAATGCGATAGCCATTCCCTGCATTCCTTTAGGTATATTCACCAAACTTAATTGTTCACGGATACCTGCAAACAACACCATAGCCAAAGCAAAACCAAGAGCTGTAGAGAAGGCATAAACCACCCCCGTCAACAAATCAAAGTCTTTCTGGATTACCAAAATAGCCACACCCAGAATACAGCAGTTAGTAGTAATCAACGGAAGAAAGACTCCTAATGCCTGATAAAGGGCGGGAGATACCTTCTTCAAAATGATTTCCACCATCTGTACCAATGCTGCAATGACAAGGATAAATGCAATGGTCTGCAAATATTCCAACCCGAAAGCATCGAGCACGAATTTCTGGATAAGATAGGTAACAATGGTAGCGATGGTAAGCACGAATGCAACAGCCGCTCCCATACCCGTAGCTGTCTCAACTTTCTTGGATACACCGAGGAATGGACAAATACCCAAGAATTGTGACAACACAATGTTGTTCACAAATATAGCGGTGATAAATATCAATATATATTCCATTTTCTTACTTTTTACGGGTTATGCTTTCTTCAGTTTATTCACAATCGCAATGAGGTAACCCAATGCAATGAAGGCTCCCGGTGCGAGAACGAAAATCAACATTCCGTATTGCTCCGGCATAATAGCGATATCAAACAATTTACCTGTACCAAGGAACTCACGTACACCACCAAGGATAGTCAATGCAAGAGTAAATCCGAGTCCCATACCCAGTCCGTCGAAGAATGAAGGAACAGGGCCGTTCTTTGCGGCAAATGCTTCGGCACGTCCCAGCAGGATACAGTTTACTACAATCAGCGGGATGAACAATCCCAATGTAGCATAAAGTGCCGGCACGTATGCCTGCATAATCATCTGCAACAAGGTTACAAATGATGCAATAACCACAATGAATGCAGGAATACGCACCATATCAGGAATCAGATTCTTGATAGATGAAATTACCACATTCGAACAAATCAACACAAACATGGTTGCCAGTCCCATACCCATACCATTGATGGCAGAAGAAGTGGTTCCCAATGTAGGACACATACCCAAAAGGAGTACAAACGTAGGATTCTCTTTGACAATCCCGTTCATCAATACTTTAAAATTATTCATAGTCTGCTCCTTCCTTATTTTTTGTTTTTACAATCTTGCTTTGGGCATTCTGCTTTTTTACAGTCCGCCTTGTCGCAGTTAGCAGGATCACATTTACCACCACAAGCAGCTTTGCAGGCAGCAGAGTCACAGGCTTGTCCGCAACAATCCTGAGTTCCCTCACATTGTGCCTTAGCTGCTTTGGGGGCATCGGCAGCAGTTTCAGACACCTGCTGTGTCGCACCGCTGGAACCATCCACATTTTGGCCACTATATGCCGCATAAGCATTATTCACAGCTTTCAGAAAAGCACGTGTCGTGATAGTAGAAGCAGTGATTGCATCTATCTGACCGCCATCTTTATTTACAACCAATGCTTTCTGTCCCGGATTCATACCAGTAATATCGCCTTTGCCGCCTTTCTTAAACCAATCGGCTGCCTTTGATCCCAGTCCCGGAGTTTCTGCATGACTCAACAAAGAATAGTCTATAATATTACCCTCTTTATCGAAACCTACCAATACATTCAACGCACCACCAAAACCATTTGCAGAAGACTCTACGGCTGCACCAATAAATTCTCCTCCTTTGGTTGCTTTATATATCTTATAAGTAACGCCTTCCAATTCTATGGTTTCAGGAGCTTCGGCAGGATTATTGTCAAATCCCGGAACTACGATAGCAATGGCATCACTCAAAGCCTTGGCATTAGCCTGTGCAATGGGTTCCTTTGTCAACTCATTCACATAACCCAGCAATGCTCCGGCTACCACGGTTACGCCTGTCAGCACGATAACCATGTTTTTCAAAGATGATTCTAGTTTTTTCATTTCTTCACGACCTCCCCGAATCTTTTAGGTTTACAATAAGTATTGATTAACGGAGTGAATGCGTTCATAATGAATATAGCGAAAGACATACCTTCGGGATATGCACCGAACAAACGGATAACCACGGTCAGGAAACCGATAGCCACACCGTAAATAATCATACCTTTATGAGTCATAGGCGAAGTAACATAGTCGGTTGCCATGAAAATAGCTCCCAACATCAAACCACCTGTAAACAAGTGAGCCAACGGAGATGCGTAAGCAACCGGATCAACCAAATGCATCAGCCCGGCAAATACAAATACTGTCACCAGAATAGATACAGGAATATGCCAGGAAATAATCTTTTTCCATAGCATATATCCCAGACCAAGCAATAAAGCCAATGCACTCACCTCACCTAGTGAACCCGGGTTATTACCCAGAAACAGACTTAATGTATCGGGCAACTGACCTAAAGCATTTGCATCACCCTTTACAGCCATTTTCATCAATGCCAGCGGAGTAGCACCGGTTTCAGCATCGGTATAACTTCCCCATTGTTGAACCAACGGCCATGAAGTCATCTGCACAGGAAAAGAAATCAGCAGGAAGATACGACCTACCAGCGCGGGATTGAAAGGATTACAACCCAATCCGCCGAAAGTCATCTTGCCCACACCGATTGCCACCAACGCACCGATGATAATAATCCAAAGCGGCAAGTTGGAAGGCAGATTGAATGCCAGCAACACACCGGTTATAATAGCCGAACCATCACAGATGGTAGAGCGTTCTCTCTTCAAAATAAACTTGGTAATCGCCCATTCGAAGAATACACAGGCGGCAACCGAGGTCAAGGTCACCACCACGGCGCCCAGTCCGAACATATAAAATGACACCAGCAACGCAGGTATCAACGCAATGAGTACACCATACATATTCTTCTGTATGCTGTCACCGCTATGAACGTGAGGCGATAATGATACTATTAATTTATTAGCCATACTATTTTGTCGAATTATTTTTTAGCATTACGTGCACGGATGATACCGCCTACTGTGCCCTTACCCAAACGGATATAGTCCAGCAAATAACGATGAGACGGACATGTAAACTGACACGAACCGCACTCGATGCACGACATTACATCTTCTTTTTCTACTCTCTCCCAGTCCTTATGAGCTGAAAGTGTCGCCAACAAGAAAGGCTCCAATCCCATAGGACACACACTGACGCACTTGGCACAGCGGATACAGGGCTGAGCTTCCGCACGGGCAGCTTCCTTATCATTCATAATCAGCACACCCGAACTACCTTTACAAATGGGAACTTCCGTATTAACCAGTGCTTTACCCATCATCGGACCGCCACCAATCACTTTTCCCGTATCTTCGGGCAAACCGCCAGCCGCATCAATCAGCTGGCTCATCGGGGTACCCATACGGGTGAGGAAGTTGGAGGGGTTCTTGACAGACTTACCCGTAACGGTCACGATACGTTCAAACAAAGGTTTGTTTTTCTGAACGGCTTCATAAACGGCAAATGCAGTACCTACATTCTGAACTACCGCACCCACATTGATAGGAATAGCGGGAGGAGCAGGAACCTGGCGACCGATCACAGCATCTATCAACTGTTTCTCACCACCTTGCGGATATTTCACCTGCAAAGGAACTACCTCTATACCGGGATACTGAGCAGCCTTTTCAGTCATCAACTTAATAGCATCCGGTTTATTATTTTCAATACCGATATATCCCTTGGTCACTTTTGCAGCTTTCATCAGGATGCTTACACCTACCAGTACTTCGTCTGCCTTTTCCAGCATCAAACGATGGTCGGCAGTGAGGTAAGGCTCACATTCTACAGCATTGATAATTACACATTCCGCCTTGCAGCCCGGAGGAGGAGAAAGTTTCACATGAGTAGGGAAACAAGCACCGCCCATACCTACTACACCTGCATTTTTCACTTTAGCAACGATTTCTTCGGGTGTGAGAGCACACTCTTTCACCAATGTCGAACTGCGGTCTATTGATTCTTCCCATTCGTCACCATCCACATCGATAAAGATAGCCGGCTTGCGGTAACCGCTAGCATCGATTACGGCGTCTACCTTGTTCACTTTACCGGATACAGACGAGAAGATGGCTGCTGAAACAAAGCCACCCGCCTCAGCAATCTTCGTACCTACCTTCACCACATCGCCTTTTTTCACGATGGCAGTAGCAGGAGCACCGATATGCTGTGACAAAGGAAATACCGCTTGCTTAGGAAGTGCAAGTGTTTCAATGGCTTTGCCTGCTGACAATTTATTTTCTGCTGGATGTACTCCACCAATTCTAAATGTCTTCACTGTTATATCTTTTTAATTTTTACTTACTTTGAATTTTGATTATGCTTCCGTTTTCGGAGCCTCAGCTTTCACCGCTTCCGCTTTCGGAGTTTCCACCTTTGAAGCCTCTACTTTTACAGCAGGTTTTGCAGCAGCCTCACCAGCCGGCACTTCTACTTTCGGTTTACGTGGCGGGAAATTGATAGCTTGGATAGCCCCTTTCGGACATTCCGATTCGCATTTACGGCAAGACTTACACTTAGCCGGATCAATGTATGCCAAATTATTCTCTAACGTAATGGCTTCGAACGGACACACTTTCACACACTTTCCACAACCAATACAACTAGCCTTGCAAGCTTTGTTGGCAACAGCTCCCTTATCCTTGTTCACACACATCACCACTACGCGGCGGTTGTTCTTTCCTTTCGGACGAATTTCAATGATCTTACGCGGACAAGCTTTGCTGCAAGCCCCACAAGCTGTACATTTTTCTTCGTCCACTTCCGGAAGACCGGTTTCAGGATTCATGTGAATAGCATCAAACTGACACGCTTCCACACAATCACCACAACCCAGACAACCGAATGTACAACCCGTCTCACCACCTGAAGTGGCATGAGCGATGGCACACGATTTAGCTCCGTCGTACAGAGCAGTACGAGGGCGATTTTCACAACTACCGTTACATCTTACCACCGCAACTTTCGGTTCGGCAGCAACGGCTTCCAATCCCAAAATGGCAGCTACTTTCTCCATTACCGGAGCACCACCAACCGGACATAACTTACCCTCCAGCGAACCGGCATCGGCAGCCTTCACGCAGGCACCGGCAAAACCAGAGCAACCGGGATAACCACATCCGCCGCAATTCGCCTGAGGAAGCACTTCGCTCACCTTGGCAATCCGCGGATCTTCATACACAGCAAACTTCTTAGAAGCGGCATACAAGATTACCGCGGCAATCAAGCCAATCGCTCCCAACGAAATTACTGCAACCAGAATTAAATCCATAAATTTTAGTTAGTTATTTATTAATTATTTTTTATTGGTTCAAGCGTAAATGAAAACTTCTTGCTCAACTTATTCCTGCATACATATATAATAAGGTAATACGGGAGCAAGGCTGACAAAGCAACAAGCGCCGACCTTAACTCATCCCCCCCCGTAAGACGCATGGAAATAAATAAAGTAATCAGCAATACCAAGAAAGGGATACCAAAAGCCAGCAATACGGCTTGCATCCCCATGGAAGTAGTACCATAAATCATCACCTCCTCACCTATGCGGTAAGAAGATGCCTTCATGTCAAAAACATCAATCAGTTTCTCTTTACTTTCAGATGCATTGCAATGCCCTTTCACACTACAAGCCGAACAGGCAGAAGTTTGTACGATTCTCACCCGCACGTGAGAACCTTCAATGTTTTCCACAATACCACGATGTTTGATTATATCGGTCATTTTTGCAAACTCTACATTACAAAACTGCGACAAATGTACGACTTTAATTGGATTCTAAGAAGTATAAAATGATATTTTCACTATAAAAATCGATTTTTTGTGTGGAGAAATTAAAATTAGAAGCAAGAAAAGGAAGAAATATTTAATTTTCCTCCTTTCTACTTGTAAGGTATATAATTTATTTCATTATCACATAGCCTGCATCCAACAGTTTTTGACGAATGGATGCTATATGTTCCTCGTTTCTGGTTTCCATAACGACACGAAGGGCACATCCGGTGACATCTGCACTCTCACTATTTCGCTCATGATGTACAGAAATTACATTTCCTCCCTGCTCTGCGACAATTTTGCTGACTCCCAACAGCTGCCCCGGCTTGTCTATCAAGTCCAAAGTTACTGCATAGGTACGTCCCGACTTCGCCATACCGCGACTGATGACACGGCTCAATATCGTCACATCAATATTGCCTCCGGACACCAGGCAGACAGTTTTCTTACCCTTTACCGGTACTTTATTGAACATGGCTGCAGCAACAGACACAGCTCCCGCCCCCTCTGCAACAATCCGCTGGCGTTCTATCAATGCCAGAATAGCTGCGGCAATCTCGTCCTCAGTCACAGTTACAACTCCGTCCACATACTGATTTACCAAGTCAAAAGTATTTGTTCCCGGCTCTTTCACCGCGATTCCATCGGCAAAAGTGGAAACAGAGTGAAGACGCTCAATACGCGAATGAAGAATAGAATTTGCCATACTGGCCGCACCCAACGCCTGTACGCCATATACCTTGACAGATGGTTTCAAAGCCTTCAACGCATAAGCCACTCCCGAAATCAGTCCTCCCCCACCAATGGGAACAATGACTACCTCCACATCCGGCATTTCCTCCAATAATTCCAAACCGATAGTACCTTGTCCGGCTATCACGTTCTCGTCATCAAAGGGATGAACAAAAGTATATCCCTTTTCATCACGCAATTGCAGGGCTTTCTGATAAGCATCATCATAGACTCCCGGAACCAAACAAACTTCCGCCCCATAATGCTTCGTAGCCTCAACTTTAGATATAGGCGCTCCTTCCGGAAGACAAATCAACGACTTGATACCGCACTTAGTGGCAGCCAATGCCACCCCTTGCGCATGATTACCGGCAGAACAGGCTATCACGCCTCTCGCCTTTTCTTCATCGGACAATTGGGAAATCTTGTAATAAGCACCACGCACTTTAAACGATCCTGTGAGTTGCAGGTTTTCGGGCTTCAGATAAACTGTACTCTCAGGATTTATCTGAGGAGCATAAATCAAATCAGTGCGACGGACAACCTCTTTCAGGACATGAGCCGCTTTGTATATTGCATCTAATTGTAGCATAGGTATAACACTCTTGTTTTTAAATTGGGTGCAAAGCTACAAATAAAATTGATTCCTTACACTCACATACAACGTAAAATTGTATTCTTTTCTCTTTGTTCTCCTTTTCACTTGTCGACAAAGTTCACACTCAAGGAAGTATGTAAAAGCCCCGGCAGCACTATCGTTTTCATTTTGACACTCCTTATCTGCTGTCTTATTTTAATTTCGACGTAATCTGTTTATTGCTCTCGGCTACTTCCACCAGATAAACACTGGCACAAATAAGAACAATCGCCGCCAACTGTGTCCATG
>ENA-OPLO01000780-OPLO01000780.1-human-gut-metagenome-genome-assembly--contig:-NODE-780-length-9788-cov-2.767492_pt1 | contig 9788 bp, 6 predicted proteins | sample MGYA00241818_ERZ501721 | MGnify/ENA primary metagenome ERZ501721 (study PRJEB25962, sample SAMEA2042096) | human gut metagenome | biome: human gut; feature: human-associated habitat; material: faeces... | reverse complement strand
CCTATTATATTCTTTATATTACTATAAGTATTATTATTAGATATATTAAGTGTTGCATTTGAACTTGATATAAATAATAATCCAATTAATGATCCTGTGTATATATCGTATGTTCCATTTATATTAGAATCGTTTATAAATGTGTTTTTAATTGATATATTTTTATTACTATTAACTATTAAATTACCTAGTAATCCACCTGTATTATCATTACCATTAACATCCCCATTAACAAGGATATTGTTAATATTTATATCATTTTCTGCTTGTCCTGATAAGGTACCTACACTATTATATCCTTTTATATATGAACTATCTATTTCTATATTATTAAGTGTACTATTAGATATAAGAGAGGCTAAAACTCCACTATATAATGTTTCACTATCAATTATATCTATATTAAAATTATATAGTTTTAGATTAGTTACTTTAGCATCTTTTAATTTATTAAATAAACCTCCTACGTATGAATTTAAATTACTTATAGTATGATTATTACCATCAAGTTTACCATTAAAATCAAGTGGAACAAATCCTTTACCACTATTATAATAATAGCCATTATTACTAGTAGTAGAATATTTTAAATCAATATCATTCATTAATTTAAAATAATCATAAGAATTACTTAAATATTTTAGATCTTCTAACTTTTTAATAAGATAAGGATTATCTAATGTTCCACTACCCTCTAATGAAGATTCATCATATTCATAATCAACAAAGCCATTAGAATTTATTTCTATATGGAAATTAGTATTACTTAATACTTTATTTAATTTAAGAGTAAAATTAGAATAATTATTTATAAGATTAACATTCTTAATAATAGAGAAATTACTTGATATATCTTTATTATTTGAATCTATTACTTTTACTTCATAATTAGTACCTGATAAGATATTTTTACTTATTAAATGATATTTAGTTACATTACCTACTTTATTATTAAATGTATCTTTTGTTTTAGTATAGTATTTTTCTTCTTTATTAGTATTAGATGTAAGTATACTTAAGTTATATGTTATATTATCATTATTAGTAACATATACATATAAGTTTCCATTAGTATTTGTATTAAAGTCATCAATATCAAAATAATTAACTCCATAGTGTAAGTCCTCTGTTCTTGGTGATGTTTTAGTAGTAGTGCCATCACTTATTTTAATAGTAAGTTTAGATTTATTACTACCCTTATATAATACTTTTATTCCTTCTACTTTTTCACTTTCATTTCCTATAAAATATGTATATGTTTCTGTTTTATTATTAGTAGTTTTATTTAAATATTCAGTATAGTTATAATTATATGTTTTGAAATTAACATTTTTAACACCTATTAAATAATTATAAACATCTACATCATAATATGATATATAGAAGTAATCAATGTAGTCTCCCCATGAGTTCATAGCAAGCCATGAACCTTTTAATACATTTCCATTATATGTAATGCTTCCATAGTTATCATCCCATCCTATTATACTAATAGCATGACTACTAGCAGCATAATCAGTATAATTTTTACTTCCATCATTATAAAGTAAATTAGTATCTTTATTATAGAAGTCTGAAAATATACCAGTAGCAATAGCTCCATAATTAACTAAATGATTTTTAATATCTTTAGTATATGTAGATAACATTGTTTTAACAGTACTTATATCATATTTTTTAAGAGAATTTTTAATATCAAAAGATGGAAGCCATAAAGCATCACGTATATCTAAGACAGTATTAACACTATCTATATATTCACTCATTCTTTTTTCTTTATAACTAGTAAAATAGTCCCCAAAATAATTTTCAGTAACAGGACTATATCCATAATACCAATAATTAAGTACATTAACAACTGAATTGCCTTCACCAAAGTTCTTAGTATCCCCTAGATATCTTGATACATAGTCCATTTGATTTTCACTAAAATTATATTCAGAATAACCTTTCTTAAGTAAATATGATTCTAAAGTATTATTAGTACTAAAAGCCCAACATAAACTAAGGTTCTTTTGATTCTCAATAGTTGGAATATTTCTTTTACCTGAATCATTTCTTAAATCAAAAGATGGTAAACTACTACTAAAAGTTCTAGGACTAAGATTACTATTAAAATAATTTCTAGATATAATATCATATTCATTTAATGTTTCACTAGGTACTAAACTAACATTAGATTTATCAGTAAGATTAATATATTCTTTATAAAGAGGATTTTCTACTATAGATGCATCTATATAAAAAGATAAAAAGAAAGTAATAAATACAATAAATATTTTCTTAAAATACTCTTTCATAAGACCACCTATTCTATTAAATATTTTACTATAAATGACTATCTAAAGTCAATGTAAACAAAATGTAATATATTCAAATTAAGATATGTTTTTATGATAAAATAGATAGGTATAAAAGGAGTAAAATAATATGAACGAAAATATAATTAATAATATTTCAAATGAATTAAATATCAAAACAGAACAAGCTAAAACAGTTCTAAAACTATTAGAAGAAGGAAACACTATTCCATTTATCGCAAGATATAGAAAAGAAGCAACTGGTGCTTTAGATGAAGAACAAATAAGAAAGATAAATGAAGTATATGAATATCAAGTAAGCTTACTTAAAAGAAAAGAAGATGTTATAAGACTTATAGATGAAAAAGGCCTTTTAACAGATGAAATAAAGAATAATATAATGAATGCTAAAAAGTTAGTTGAAGTAGAAGATATTTATGCTCCATATAAAGAGAAGAAAAAGACTAAAGCAACTGAAGCAATTAAGAATGGTCTTGAACCTCTTGCTAAAATAATCATGAGTTTCCCTACTACATTTAATGATGAATCAGTAAAGAAATTCTTAAATGATAATGTTAAAACAATAGATGACGCTATTACTGGTGCTAAATATATAATTGCTGAATGGATAAGTGATAATGCATATTATAGAAAATGGATAAGAAGTTATTTCTTCAAGAATGGTGTTATTACTTCAAAACTTAAAAAGAAAGATGCTGATGCTAATAAAACATATGAAATGTATTATGACTTCACAGAACCAGTTAAACATATAAAACCACATAGAGTTCTTGCGATTAATAGAGGTGAAAATGAAAAGATATTATCAGTAAATATTGAAGTTAATAATGAAGAAGTATTATCATATTTAGAATCAAAGATAATTAAAAAAGATTCACCTGTTAAACCATATGTAATTGATGCAATAAAAGACAGTTATAAAAGACTTATATTTCCATCAATGGAAAGAGAAATTAGAAGTGAACTAACAAGTCAAAGTGAAGATGCTTCTATTGAAGTATTTAAAGGTAACCTTGAAAATCTATTATTAATCGCACCTATGAAAAATAAAAGAGTTCTTGGATTTGATCCAGCATTTAGAACAGGTTGTAAACTAGCAGTAGTAGATGAAACATCTAAGGTACTTAATATTTCAGTTATATATCCACATGAACCACATAATAAATGGAATGAAGCAAAAGAGACTATAAAAGATTTAATTAATAAATATAAAATAGATATTATTGCTATTGGTAATGGTACTGCTTCAAGAGAAAGTGAAAAGTTAGTAAGTGAAACTCTAAAAGAAATAAATAATTGTAAATATGCTATTGTATCAGAAGCAGGTGCTAGTGTTTATTCAGCAAGTAAACTAGCTATAGATGAATTTCCTGATTTAACAGTAGAAAAAAGAAGCGCTGTATCTATCGCAAGAAGACTTCAAGATCCACTAAATGAACTTGTTAAAATAGATCCTAAATCAATAGGTGTTGGTCAGTATCAACATGATGTTTCTCAAAAGAAACTTGGTGAAAGCCTAGACTTCACAGTAGAAAAATGTGTAAATAATGTAGGTGTTGATATTAACACTGCTTCCCCTTCTATACTTAAATATATAAGTGGTCTTACTAAATCAGCAATTGATAAGATTATTAAATATAGAGAAACAAATGGTAAGATTAAATCAAGAGAAGAAATCAAAAAGAAGAAACTTCTAAGTGATAAAGCTTATGAACAGTCAATAGGTTTTATGAGAATAGCTGATGGTACTAATCCACTTGATAAAACAAATATACATACAGAAAGTTATGATAAAACATTAAAATTATTAGATTACCTAGAATTATCAACAGATGATCTTGGTACTGAAAAATTAATTAATAAGTTAGATAATATTAATGAACATGAAGTATCAAAAATGTTAGATATAGATTTATATACTCTACATGATATAATTGATTCATTAAAAAGACCTAATAGGGATTATAGAGATGACTATCAAATGCCAATATTAAAAAGTGATATTCTTACCATCGATAATTTAACTCCTGGTATGAAATTAGAAGGTACAGTTAGAAATGTAGTTGACTTTGGTGCTTTTATAGATATTGGACTTCACAACGATGGACTTGTTCATATTTCTAAAATTACTAATAAATATATTAAACATCCAAATGAAGTATTAAGTGTTGGTGATATAGTTACTTGTTATGTTATTGATATAAATAAAGAAAAAGAAAAAGTATCATTATCACTTATTAACCCAATAGAAAAGTAGGAATTTAATCCTACTTTTTAAATGTATTAATCATGTTAGATTGCTCACCATAACTTTTATTTTTATACCCTATTGGTTTATTTCTATCAAAATTAGGTGGTGTTATTGGTTTACTCTTACGTACAACGCGAGCATTATCATTAAGATTATTAAGTCTATAAACATCAGCTTGATTATAAGGAGATAACTTCTCTACCTTATCAAATGTATATTTCTTATCATTATCATTTAAACTTTTCTTAATAACCAAATATATACTAAATAATATCAATAATATAACAGCAATAATTATCAAAATAACATAACTATCCATAATAACACCTCTATATAAACTATATCATATTTATTAATTATTTGCTAGTGAAATATCCAGGATTACTAGTTCCACCATCTATACGAGCATAGGTTTTATCAACTTTAGTTGAATCATATTTAGTACCTAAGCCACCAACTAAGGACCTACAACTATTAAACATACTAGTACTATCAGTAACAGTATCAGTATTAAATTTATTACTTGAATATATTGTTTTTAAGTTAACAGAATCAGCAAACATATTACTCATATCAATTACTTTACTTGTATTAAAGCTGCTTAAGTCTAATGTTGTTGCTTGACTTCCTTCAAACATATTACTCATATCAGTAACATTACTTGTATCAAAACTACTCAAGTCTAGTGTAGTTGCTTGACTAATGTAAAACATAGAACTCATATCAGTTACTTTACTTGTATTAAAATTACTTAAATCTAAGGTTGTTGCTTGACTACCATTAAACATATAACTCATATTAGTTACATTACTTGTATTAAAATTGCTTATATCTAATGTTGTTGCTTGACTGTTCATAAACATATTACTCATATCAGTTACTTTACTTGTATCAAAATTACTTAAATCTAAGGTTGTTGCTTTACTACCATCAAACATATCACGCATGTTTGTTACATTACTTGTATCAAAACTACTTAAATCTATTATTGTTGCTTGACTTTGATAAAACATATCACGCATATCAATTACTTTACTTGTATTAAAGCTGCTTAAGTCTAATGTTGTTGCTTGACTACCAGAAAACGTATATGACATTGATACTATTGGCTTATTATTTATATAAGTACATAGCTTACTTGTTACTGGCTCAGTACTCGTTTTATCAATAAGTTGTACTCCCCAACCATCATTAGATATATTAGTCCAATCTAGTTTATAGTCTTCAGTATAATTAATTTCTTGCATATACCTATAAGTATATTGTCCATTTACATATTCTGCTCCTTGTGTAAGTTTTCCATCAAAAGTACAATAAATAGGCTCTGGTGATGGATCTATATATTCTTCTAGATCTATTTTACCTGTAAATTTTTTATTTAGATTGTCATTTTGATTATAACTTCTATTTTTAAATGTAATAGTAACTGTATATTCTTGAGTTATATTTGTATCTATTTCAATATCTTTTTTTATACTTTTAGAAGTAGATGTTTCACTATAAGGTACTGCTTTATAAAATGAATCACAAGTACCACTTTCTTCTAAAGTATTTGAGTTATAACTTTTACATTTCATATCTATTTGTAAATCATAATTATTTATTGTATTTATTAAATTATTCCAAAGTATATTATAACTTACTTTTTTAGAACCTATATTTTCAACTTTAAATGTTCTTACAATAGAGTCTCCTGGTAAAGCATCATTTAATGACATTGATGAGTCATCTGTATATCTAAGTTTTAAATCCCCTGTTTCAAGTACTATATTTTTGCCTTCACCCTTTACTTCAGTACTAAAATAAGCATAAGAGAAGCCTATTACTCCTAGTACTGAAGTAACAATTATTAAAATCATCAATATTTTTATTACTCTATTTTTCATATAATATTATTGTAACATTTTTTCATATAAAAAACATCTTATTTTTTATAAGATGTTTAATAAAATCTATTTTGTAACTATTTCCATAGCTTTTCTCATTAATAAGTCATACTTGAATAATTCTTTTGAACCGATTTCTTTTTCAAAATCTTCAACACTCATACCATATTTTTCTGCAGCTTCTTTTAGTCCATCTTCAAGTTCTTTGTCAGTTATTTCTAATTTTTCTTTTTCAACAACTGCATCAACTATTAATCTATAACCTATTCTCTTATTTGCTTCATCTTTTAATGTAGCTTTAAAATCATCCATAGTTGTATTACAATATTTTAAATAATCTTCTAATTTTAATCCTTGATATTGTAATTTTTCGCCAAATTCTCTTACTAATCTATTAACTTCGTCTTCAGTCATTTCTTCTGGAATTTCAAATTTAGAATCTTCAACTACTTTATCTAAACATTTGAATAGATATTCGTCTTCATATTGTTTTTCTTTAGAAGCTTTCATATTTTCGCTTACATATTTCTTTAAGTCATCTAAGCTTTCTACTCCACCCACATTTAAGTCTTCAAAGAATTCTTTATTAAATTCAGGTAATACTCTTTCTTTAACTTCTTTAACAGTAACTTTGAATACTACTGGTTTTCCTTTTAATTCTTCACTATGATAATTTTCTGGGAATGTAACATTAACATCTTTTTTATCACCTTTTTTAAGACCAACTAATGCTTCTTCAAATCCAGGAATAAATGTATGAGAACCTATTTCTAATGAATAGTTTTCACCTTTACCACCTTTAAATGGAGTTCCATCTAAGAATCCTTCAAAGTCAATAACAGCAACATTTCCTTCTTTGATTTTAGCTTTATCATCTAAAGTTTTAACTTCAACGAATTGTTCTCTTAAATGACCAAGTTCATGTTCAATTTCTTCTTCAGTTACTTCAATTGGACTCTTCTTAATTCCTAAGTCTTTATATTTGCCAAGTTTTACTTCTGGAGCAGATATTAATGTAAATTCAATAGTAATACCATTTGAATCAATATTCTTAATATCAATACTTGGTGTAGCTGCTGGTGTAATAGTTTCTTTATCACTTAATAATTTAGCATAAAGAATATCAACTGCTGCATCAATTGCATCCATATATAGACTTTCTACTCCTGCTTTTTTAGTATAAACATCATATGGAACTTGACCTTTTCTAAATCCATCGATTTTTATATCTTTCTTTTTTTTGTCATAAACATCATGTAAACAATTATTCCATTCTTTTTTCTCTAAACTTAATGTATAACTTTTTTTCATATTTCCCTCCTACATACATTATTATATTAAAACACAAAAAAGGATATTTTACTATCCTATTGCTACAATTTTAACACTATATACTCCATCTGGTGAAGCAACTTCTACAGTGTCCCCAACTTTTTTACCTATTATAGCTGCTGCAATTGGACTTTCATTTGAAATCTTATTATTAAATGGATCAGCTTCTTGACTACCAACTATTTTATAGCTTTCAGTATCATCATCATCTTCATACTTAAGTTCTACTTGACATCCAATACCAACTGTACCATCGTCTTTTGCTTCATCTATAACAGTAGCATGTTCTAGAGTATATTCTATTTCAACAATTCTTTTCTCTAAATTAGATTGATCTTCTCTTGCTTGATCATATTCAGAGTTTTCTGATAAATCGCCAAGAGCTCTTGCTTCTTTTAGAGTTTGTGTTACTTCTTTTCTCTTTTCAGTTTTTAAATAATGTAATTCATTTTCAAGTTCTAAATAACCTTCACTTGTAAGAAAAACTTCTTTCTTTTTCATGCGAACGCACCTCTTTCTTGTTACCAACAAATGATACTATAAAATGTTCTATTTGTCAAGATATTACTACCCTTAAAATATCATTTTTTTGTACATTGAATGGTATTTTTATTTTAACTATTTCCCCTGGATGAGGAGCAGATTCAGTACTCTCTTTAGCACTATTTATAATATATTCTATATTTAATTTTTGTACACTTGTATTTGGTCCAAAAACTTCTATAGTGTCTCCTACACTAAATTTATTTCTTTGCTCTATAGTTGCTTCTTTAGTATTTTCATTATAATCAAGTACAAGGCCTAAAAAGTCTTTATTACTTACTTCATTTCTACCTGTATAATATTGTCCTTCTACGCCTGGGATTTTATCATAAAATTGTGGTATATTTTCACGATTAGAAACTCTATTTAATATTTTTTTATAATACTCTATATCTTCGTCTTTTAATGTTCCATCAATCTTTTTATCCATTATAGTTCTATATGCATTAGATACAGTTGCTATATAATATAGACTTTTCATTCTACCTTCTATTTTATATGATTCAACTCCAATGTCCATAAGATCACTTATATAATCTATCATATTTAAATCTTTAGATGCTATCATAAAGTCTTCATTTGTACCATTATCAAATATAAATCTACATACTTGACTACATCCACCTCTATTAGAATCTCTACGTGTTACATAATTAGAAAGAACACATCTACCACTATAACTTGTACACATAGCTCCATGTATAAATACTTCAAGTTCAGTATCAATATTTTCTTTTATATATTTTATATCATCACGACTACATTCACGCGCTAAAACAACTCTATAAGCACCTAATTCTTTATAAAACTTAACTGCTTCTAAATTAGTAATAGATTTCTGTGTTGATATAAAAAACTTAGTCTTTAAATCTAATTTCTTTATAGCATCAATAACAGCAAAATCACTCACTATGAAACTATCTATACCTATTCTATCTAATTCTAATAAATAATTATCTAAATTACTTAAATCTTCATTATGAAATATCATATTAACAGTAACATATACTTTTTTACCTAAACTATGAGCAAATTTTACTCCTTCTTCTATTTCTTCTAAACTAAAGTTATTAGCATTAGCTCTTAAACTATAATCATAACCACCAATATATACAGCATCAGCACCATATATAAAAGCAAATTTAAGTCTACTTAAGTCCCCAGCAGGTAATAATAATTCATAATTCATTTTAAATCACCTACCTTATATTTAATTTCATTTTCTAAGAAATAATAATCACATAATATAAGATTACATAATTCTTCTCTATCATAATTTTTAATAATCATTTTAGTAGTTATAGGATCTAAATTACTTAAATTAATAATAAGATTCATATTCAAATCTTTTAAATATTTAGAAGCACAAAATATCTTATCATAATATATAACACTTCCATCTTCTTCTTTAACATCTAAAAATGTATTTGAAACAATCTCGCTTAATTTATAATT
>ENA-OPLO01000751-OPLO01000751.1-human-gut-metagenome-genome-assembly--contig:-NODE-751-length-10046-cov-2.225603_pt1 | contig 10046 bp, 8 predicted proteins | sample MGYA00241818_ERZ501721 | MGnify/ENA primary metagenome ERZ501721 (study PRJEB25962, sample SAMEA2042096) | human gut metagenome | biome: human gut; feature: human-associated habitat; material: faeces... | reverse complement strand
GAAGATGAATTGTCGTTTAATAAAACTTGGGATGGATTCGAAAAAGAAGGTGAGATAGATCTGCTCATAAAGAATTACAAGACAGTAAGAAACGCTAATGTACTACCACAGATACTTACTGTGAAATTTGAGGAAATCGTTCCAAAACTAAACAAATGTCATAATGAAATTGCAAAGCTCCATAGTTCAGAAATAAAGATTTTTGACGAAGTAAAAGACTGCTTTGATGAATTCTTGGCAAACTATAACAAGACCAAAAAAGCTATGTTGGAAAAGATTGCAAAAACTCATCCAGAATTACAAAATGATATTGACTCAATATATGATTCTGAAAATGGAACTCTGGCAACAATTGTGAATGGTTTAGGGCCACTCTCTGATTTTATGAATTCTATTTCTGATGAAACTTTAGATACAATGCTTGAGGATAAGAATAAAACTCAGCAGATATTTGAAGACATCATGAAAAAATCTGGATTGGAAACAGAGATAAACTGGCTTCAACAAAAAGAGTCTTTAGAGTTAACGCCATCTGATTTAGATCATGACTATCTCCGAAAACTATTGGAGAGTGGACTTATTAAATTATCATATACAAAAGAATACTAATAATGACAAATATTGATATAATTCAGGCATTGGATAACATACGAATAAACAATTTGTATGTGCACAATTCAGAACTTGAAGGTGCAAAGTTCTCGAACGAGAAGTTGAAAGATCGAAAAGTGTATTTGGTAGAAACGCTTGCTGTAATCAATGCACTTGTTGAGCGTGGCACAATGATGTTGTATGGAGGACATGGCGGAGGAAAAACCACCTTGTCTAAGTATTTAGGTCAGTTGTTTTGCCATCTTACCAAGGAAAAGATTGAAGATTGTATATTGAGAGGACATCCACAATTGACAGAAGAAAAAATCCTTGGTAGTTTAGATTTTGCTCAAATGACAGGAAACAAACCACTTGATAATGGTAAGTTGTCAGTGGTCTGGAACGAATTTGTCACATCAAGATGGAAAATCATTGATGAGATAAATCGTTTATCTCCATACGCACAAAATATTCTATTGTCATTGCTCGCAGAAGGGTCAGTAAAATATCATGATCAGAGTATGATTGTTCCTGCTTTCACCCTGTTTGCAACCTTGAACCCAAAGGACAATGCGAACACAGAATTGTCTTTGCCATTCAAGGATAGATTTGCTCTTGCACTTCCGATAACCATGCCTGATTATGACAGTTTCAGTACTATTGGAAAACGAGATAAATCATCTTATAATGATCGTATTGAGGAATATCTTCAGGATGTTAATCTAGAAGAACTTCAAGAAATTGTTAAGAATATTCCATATACAGAAGAAGCCGAATTGTTTATCAACTACATAATTGCTTCATATCGCCTATGTGAAAGAGCCTTTAAGGAGTCTAATGATAACTTGTCTGTTGACAAGATTCTTTGTGAGAATTGTCATATGTGTGCACCAGAAAAAGTGTGCTCAAAAATCAAGTTACCACTAAGCGTCAGAGTAAAAGAAGACCTGTACAGATATGGAAAAGCTCTTGCATGGTTCCTTGGAAACAGAGAAGTCAATGTAAATCATATTGAGGTTTTAGCCCCATATATGATTTGGCATAGAGCTGTTCTGAGCAAAAAGTATGTGTCAACTTTAACTGAACATTGGAAAAATACAAATTCAGGGAAGCAAACATCCATTTTTGTAACAAATATTGATTTAGATGGAACTCGAAATATCATACAAATGATCAAAAATGAGTTTGATGGTATTAAAGATCTTCTTATGGGTTTTGAAAGAGTTAAGACAGGAACACTTTCAGTTCCAGAATTCAATGAGTATCTTAAAGAAATAAGAAACTCATCATATAATTCTCTTGTAATATCTGCAGAGATTGTTCCAGTCTTAAATGAAAAATATGCTCCAGTTTATGATAAGATTGTGTCCTATAACAACCAGATAGATAACTCAAAAGGTGACATTTCGAAGCTTAAGGCTATAAAATCAGAATTAGCATTTAGATATGATATTCCCAATCGACAGTACATTTCAGAGCGAGTTAACCGTTCTATCAAAAAGATAGAAATAAAGGAATATACATTTAAGCTCGAAAAAGATTCAATAATATCGAATCCTCAACTGTCATCTCTTATTCAAGCGGTTATTCCTGGTACCGATCTTGCAAATGGTGACATACAAAAAGTAAAACCATTTAAGTTGTTGGATATTACACGAGATGCATGCGACTTGTCAGTTAAGAGATTGAAAAAATATATCTTTACCTACCAAGGGGACGAAGATTCTGAATTATTCAAATACTTACAAGCAAACAATGTCAATTGATATTGAAACATATAGATTGAAAGCCCAAGAAGCAATTGAGTATGTATTCGTCAAGGAGTATCACAATTCCTTGGGGATTCCTATGCCTATTGTCAAAATGCTTTTGCCGGATGATGCTAATTATTCAACTGGGCAATACTATATTACTATAGATAAGACTTGGCAGATTCATCTTAATTTCGGAAAACTTCCTATAAGTTATCATGAGTTTCAGAATAAAGTAAAAGTACTTACAAGACATGAAATAGAGCACTATATGTGTTGCCCATTTGATGTAATTACTCATTTTAGAATGCTAAAAAGAATTAGAGATGTTTATTATAAGCATTTCTCTCATCTTGGTATAAATATCGAGTATGCGTGTGGAGCAATTTCAAATCAAGCAGCTGATATTATTGTTGATACAAAAAACTATTATAGACATAGTAAAGAAACTTTAAAGAGTGAAATCGATTGGATAAAAATAGGTGCAAATATCAGTGCTTGTCCAAGGCATTGCAAATTAATGTTTCTAACAAAAGAGGCAATTTGGAAAGAAGATCTTGGTATAAATGAAACTGATCCTGAATTTTTAAAAATTGTCCATCAATTAGCTGATTCATTCACGAAAAACGGCATAGAAGATAAATCGTCATTTTTAGATAAAGTTGAAGAATATGCAGAAATATTCTTTAAACTATATGTTGAAGACCAAAAGAATCCCCAGCAGAGTAGTCAACAAGGATCTCAGCAACAGAGCGGTCAGCAGGGACCTCAGCAACAGAGCGGTCAGCAAGGATCACAGCAACAGAGCGGTCAATGGGGTGTTGGTAGACCTAAAGATGGCGATGAACACGGAAATGCTTTTGTTTTTGCGGATCCTGATAAAGTCAAAGAAGCAATAGAAGTACTCGCAGAAGAAACCTCTGTAGAAGAGTTCATCGACCTATTAGCAATTGCTGGTATTATAGGTATGTCTGATAAGCAGAAGGGAGTTCTTTGGTTTAATGTTCAAAGTGCTAATATCATACCAATTGTTGAATTTTCGAATACAGGAAACAAGTCTTCATATACATATCCCTCTGTATGGAGAATTGGTGACCCAATAGAGGAGCTGGATTTAATGTTAACATATATGACATCTCCACGACTTATTCCTGGAATGACTACAAAAAAGTGGGGATATGTATCTAATGATGATAATGGTACTGAAAGCAAACAAATGGATTTGTTGTTGGTCGTTGATACATCCGGTAGTATGGGGTCTGCGATGAAGGAATCTGCTAATATGCATCAGGCTGTTCTTGCATCATATGGTATTTTATCATACTTTGAATCAACAAAAAGCAAGGTTGCATTTATAGGATTTAGTGATAAAATTGATGCATACGTTGATTGGAGTGATAAATATGATGACGTAAGGGAGCGTCTATTAACAAATGGTCACGGTGGAACTAAGTTTCCAATTTCAAGAATTAAATCAACGTTAGACGTAAGATCTAGAGATCTAGTTACCGTGTTGATTACAAATGGTGACTTAGGCAATATCAATGAATCTGTAAGCTATTTCCGTGATTATTTGAATGATGATAATAAGTTATATATATTTTTACTTGGTGGTTCAAAATCTCTACATAGCTATGAACCATTAAAGAATATTGGCGCTAAAATTTATAATGCAAATAATGCAAACGAATTTTGCGATATGGTTTTAACCGATATGGAATAAGAGGTAAGTATATGAAACAGATAGAACTCGTCGTTGGTGGCATAACCAAGCTGGCAGTTGATGCAATCGTTAATGCAGCTAACCGCTCGTTGTTAGATGGTGGAGGAGTGGATGGTGCTATTCATCGTGCTGCAGGTCGCGAACTCTTGAAGGAGTGCATGACTCTTGCGGTTGCGAGACTGGTCAGAGTAAGATAACAGGGGCATATAACTTGCCTTGCAAGTATGTAATCCATACCGTCGGACCTGTTTTTATGGTAATGGTGACGAGTCTCAGTTGCTGGTTTCATGCTATAAGACTGCACTTGACATTGCTAAGGAAAAGAGCATTTATCGCTTTCCCTTGTATTAGTACTGGTGTGTATGGCTATCCAAAGGCAGAGGCTGCTTAGATTGCGTTGAAGGCAATTCATGAGAGTGACTTTGATGGTAAAGTAATCATCTGTTGTTTCTGTGAGTCAGATGCTACATATTATAAAATATAAAGGGGAATCGTTATGTTCGATAGAACTCTAAACATTTAAATAAATAGTAGGTCAATACGTTATATATAAAATGGAAGTACTAGACATTCACCAACTGATAGGCGGGGTAACAAAATATGATAAGAAGGGGGCTCTGGAGGTGAAGAAACCGAAAAGTTGGTGCAAGAGTGTGAGCACCTTTGCCAATGGTATTGGTGGCAGACTCATTTGGGGTATTGCTAATGATAAAACTATCGGTCGGTCTTGATGACGTAAAAGATGATGCGGAGAAGATCAGCAAAGCTATCAAGTCTCACATTGATCCAATACCTGATTCAACCTCTCGTTCGCAAAGGCTGAAGACAAGGAGTTCGTTGTACTCACAGTGATGCCTGGTGCTCAGATATCTTATTATAACATAGATGATGGACCGATGTAGGCATTTGTTCGTGTTGGTAACTAGAGTGTAGTAGCTAGTATCTTGAAGCACAAAGAACTGGTGCTGAAGGGTAGTAACATGTCGTATGAGCCTTGTGTATTGTTGGAAGTTCGTGGATATGGTATTTACCGTGCTTCGTGCCACATACTTTAAGCGCACTAAACGTTTGTTTGAGAATAGCGACTATGAATCATTCGGCATTATCAACGAGAAGTGTGAACTGATTAATACTGGTGCTCTGCTCGCAGACTATCCTCCTGTTCGCCACTCACATTTGTTCTGTACTCGCTGGAATGAACTTGACAAGGCTAATGGTATGGTGGTTAATTTTTGAATAAAATTATCATTGAAAGATATTTTACCAAAATAAATTGAACAATATTAGCTTTTCACATTGAATTTTGATATATTTGCATTAAACTACAAATTATTTCAATTATGAAGCAATTGAATAGGATTAAAATAGTCCTTGTTGAAAAGAATAAAACGGCTAAATGGCTCTCTGAGCAAGTTGGTAGGAATGTGACATCTGTTTCTCGTTGGTGTACTAATGCTTCACAACCAGATTTGGAAACATTATTTCGCATAGCGGAACTTTTGGATGTTGATGTAAGAGAATTGCTTCATGTAGAAAAGGATAAATCTAAATAAGTATATCAAGATGGCTATTCCGGTAAACATAGAAGACTTGCTTCATAAGCGTAAAATAGAATCCACCCGTATTGAGTTTAAAACAGGATGGAATCCAGATAAAATTTATCGCACCATTTGTGCTTTCGCTAATGATTTTGATAACATTGGCGGAGGATACATCATCGTAGGTGTTCAAGAAGAAGAAAACACAGGTATCGCAAAACGGCCAGTGACAGGTATTCCTATAGAGGAACTTGATAAGATACAACGTGATATGGTTGGGTTCAATCATAAGATTGAGCCATTCTATTTGCCACGAATCGACATGCAGGAGATTGACGGGAAATACGTTTTGCTTATTTGGGTGCCAGCTGGAGTGAACCGTCCTTATAATGTACGTGAACGAGTTACAGCAAGTAATCAGTCGCCATGTAAGTGGTATGTTCGTAGTGGAACCAATACTATTGAGGCGAGAGGTGAAGTCTTAGATGAATTGCGTGAGATGGCGAATCGTACTCCATTTGATGAAAGGGGTAATGAGAGTATAGAGATAACAGATATTTCAAGAGCCTTGGTTCTGGATTACTTGCAAACAGTCAACAGTCGTTTGGTTGCTGATTTCGAAAAGCTGTCCCTGTTCGAGTTGTTGTCGCAAATGGACCTGCTGGTAGGGCCCGTTGAACGTCAACTAGTCAAGAATGTGGCCGCTATGATGTTCTGTAAGAATCCTGCCAAATTTTTCCCGACAACACAAGTAGATATTGTTATCTTTCCCGAGGGCTGCATTAAGAATCCCAATAACATGATTGAGGTTCCAAAGATTGTTGGCCCTGTTCCCGATATGATAAAACAGGCATTGGACTATATCAAAACGAATGTTATCAAGAAACGTATCATTAAGCAGAAAGACAAGGCTGAATCTATAATCTTCTTCAACTATCCTTATCAAGCAATTGAAGAGGCAGTCGTTAATGCTTTGTATCATAGAGATTATCAAGAACGAGAACCGGTTGAGATTACGATTGAGCCAGAAAAGATTTCCATTCTTAGTTATGCCGGTCCGGACCGTTCCATCAGCATTGATGCTATCCAAAAGGCTGAACGTCTGAAGTCACGCCGCTACCGTAATCGTCGTTTGGGCGATTATCTCAAAGAGCTTCAGTTGTCCGAAGGTAGAGGAACCGGTATCCCAACCATACAAGACGAATTAAGAAGAAATGGCTCTGCTCCTGCTGTGATTGAGACAAATGAAGAGAGAAGTTATTTCTTGATTGAGATTCCTTGTAGAGAAGGTTTTGGTGATAGAGTCTTGATTGGGGATGATTTTATTTCCTCAGATGGTGATAAGATAAATGATAAGATAAATGATAAGATAAAAAGTGTCCTGTTAAAGATTTCAGAACTAGGAATAGCTAAAAGAAAAGACTTGCATGATGCAATAAAAATATCAATGCCTACTATTGATAGAATCCTTAAGCAACTTATTTCAGAAGATCTTAATTTGATTGAGTATCAAGGTTCGCGTAAAACAGGCGGTTATGTATTGACAGAGAAAGGCAAAGCCTTTATAAAATCAATGAATGAATAATATGTCAAAAAAACAAGAAATAATAGGACTAATTGATGCGGATCTACTTGATAATGGTACGCGTCACCCAAATCTTGTATTACTAAAATTGGCAGGATTTTTCCAAGATAATGGAATTCCATTTGAATTAATTCTTGATCCTCAGGCAAATACTTTACATTATACAAGAATATATTTGTCTTGTGTCTTTACGTTTACCAAATTACCAGAACTATATATACGATCAAAAGGAACACCGGAAGAAAAGAAGTTTAAATGTGGAGGAACTGGATTTTATGCCAATGAAGTAAGTGTAATGGAATATCGTAGAAAACGTGAACAAGATATGAACCAATTAGAACATGATGAATTCCTAAATACTCTTAGAAACTTTCATGGAGGTAAAGAGTATGGGATTAGCATGTCTCGTCAGATGCCTTACTATCATTTATATGATCAATTTATTAATCAACAAGTTAAGAAAGGTTTTAAACGAGAAAAATTTAAAGATTATCAAAAATATTCAATAGGTTTTTTAACCCGTGGTTGTGTAAGACATTGTCCATTCTGTGTTAATAAACTAGAGAATTGTATATTACCATATTCTAAATTACAATGGTTCTTGGATGATGAGAAAGATAAAAACGGAAAACTTGTTCGGCCATATATCTATTTATGGGATGACAATTTTCTTGCTTCTGACCCATCTATTTGGAGACCACTACTGAAGCAACTTATAGAGACTAAACGCCCATTTCAATTCCGGCAAGGTCTTGATGAACGCATGTTAGCAGAAAGTCCTTATGGCGAAGAAATGGCAGAAATGTTATCACGGTCGCGTTATCATGGTGATTTTATTTTTGCTTTTGATAATTGGAAAGATCATGATATAATTGAAAAATCACTTAAAATCTGGAAACGTTACAATCCAAAGAAAGGTACAAAGTTCTATTTGTTTTGTGGTTTTAAACAGTCTCCAACAAAAGTAGATATATTTTATAAAGACATTTGGGAATTATTTCAAAGAATTAAAATACTCATGCAATATGGATGTGTTGGATATGTGATGAGGCATGAAGACTATCATAATGCCCCAGTATCAAATTTTTATGTACAAATTGCCAGATGGTGTAACCAGCAGCAGTTTTACAAAAAAATGTCTTTTTGGCAATTTTGTTATAGAAATCAATCTTATTGGGAAGAAAAGACATTAAAAATAACTACACGGCCAAAGCTAAAAACATTCGATGAATTTGAACAAGATATAAGAGATGGATATTACGATAGAGTCAAAATGTGTTTATCATTAAAGTCTCTAATAAAAGTTCTAGAAATGTTTCCTAATCATAGGGCAGAATTGATAGACATGTTTAACTATTCAATGTCCGAACTTGTAGACGAAAATCTTTGGAAGTAATCAAATTATAAATAACTCACAACAATATGGCAATCATTATTAAATCTCATAAAGATACTCTTCTAATTGACTCTACTATTGGTATTAATTACAATAGTGGTAATGTACTTCAGGGAGAAAAAGATATGTATGAACGTATTGTACGAGATTGTGAAGCAAGTTCTTTGACATGGTATATGTGGTATGATAAAACTTTCAACATACCATATGGAGGTCAAAATGAAATACAGATTGATTTTCTCCTTATATGCCAAGAAGGTGCAATTATTGTTGAAGTTAAAGGTGGTATAATTGAGTTGATAAGGGGGTTCTTTTATTATAGCTATAAAGGGGTCTTAAGGGAAATGAGTAGAACACCATTTAAGCAAGCTCATGATTATAAATGGGCATTGTTAAATAATGGGATATTAAATAAGGATCAAATATTTGTTGATTATGTATGTGCTTTCCCTCATAGTACTCTTGACATATCACGTGACTCTTCTCAAATCAACCTTTCTCATAAACTTTGGAATAAGTTAGATCAAGATAGTGATAATTCTTTTGCAGACTTCTGTTTAAGTGTAATTCGTAAAAATAAACGTTCTAAACGTATAATATCAAAGACAGAATTACAGTCTATTGTAAACTCACTTGCTCCATCAATTGAAGATCGTTATAAATATTCACTAACTTCGCTTCGCGAAGTTTTGGATTGGTTACAGATTGACAATCTAAGTATTCTAGAAGGTTTGAGAAAAAATCCTAGAATATTAATTGAGGGTGGACCAGGAACAGGAAAAACCACTATGGCTAAAGCATTTATTAAAAGACATAGTGGTCTTAAGGGGTTATATCTATGTTGGACAGGACTGCTAGCAAGTAAGGTTCGGCTTGATTTAGATAAAGAACGATTAAGTTCATGTACTGTCAAAACATTCAATAATTATATCAAGGAAATAACAAATATAGAACTTAATATTAAAAGTGATAATAGTCAATATGATGTTTACAAACTTTTAAGCAAAGAACTCAGTAAAATTACTAAGGTAGATTATGACTATATTATTATTGATGAAGCACAAGATGTCATTGATAAAGGTGTTGATATTGTGCTCAATGAACTATTAAGTTCACAACACAATGGTCTTAAACAAGGACGATATCTAGTATTTTATGATCTTGAACAAGGATATAATAATGTTAGTCGAAATTTGAATGAAAATATTAATAAAATAGCAAAATACGCAGCATGCTTCATACTTGATGAGAACAAACGTGTTCCTACAAATAAACTTATTGTAGAATATGCCAATAAAGTATTGTCAGTTGAACATTGCCAGGAAGCTTTTGAGTTATATTTAGATTCTCTTAAAGGAAATGATATAGCAGGACTTACAATATCTTTCCATGATAATGTAAGAGAAGTAAAAAAAACGTAAGCATTCGGCCTCGTGCGTGTTTTTTTCCCCTCTTTTCCTTC
>ENA-OPLO01000739-OPLO01000739.1-human-gut-metagenome-genome-assembly--contig:-NODE-739-length-10234-cov-1.576972_pt1 | contig 10234 bp, 8 predicted proteins | sample MGYA00241818_ERZ501721 | MGnify/ENA primary metagenome ERZ501721 (study PRJEB25962, sample SAMEA2042096) | human gut metagenome | biome: human gut; feature: human-associated habitat; material: faeces... | reverse complement strand
CCGTACAAAAAAGTTCCAAAATCAGGAATTTCTGTACGGAATTTCTTTTATTTGCGTACTTGGCGAAAATAAAGCATTTTTATAATACAAAATTACCTGCTTTTGTATTTTTTTGCCGATATTGGCGTTTTAAATACAAGAAAATTCGTAGGAATCTGCAAGGCACTTTTACATTAGCTTTTTACAGTCGTTGACAGTCACTGTCTTTTACCATAAAATGAACAGTAAGAATGTATGAAAAAGGAAGAGAAAAATGGGAAAATCTGAGAAACAGATGGATAAAGAGCATGAGCGCAACCAGCGGATCATCGATACGGCGTTCCGGCTTTTTGTGGAAAAGAAAATAGAAGCGGTCAGTATGGATGAGGTCGCAAAAGAAGCCGGTGTGGGACGTGCCACATTGTTCCGCTGTTACAACAATAAGACGGAGCTGGCTATTGCGGTCTGCGCATCGAAATGGAAGGCTTATCTGGACAAGCTGGATGAGGCAAGACCAATCTCTTCGATACACGATATTCCGGCCATTGGAAGATTTATTTTTACGCTGGACAGTTATATCGGCATGTATCAGAACCATAAGGATCTGCTGCAGTATAATGACAACTTCAACAATTATATAACACACCAGACGGTGCGGCAGGAGGAACTGGCGAATTTCCACGCATCCCTGAATTCCGTCAACACAAGACTTCATATGATGTATGCGAAGGCAAAAGAGGACAAGACCTTCCGCACGGATATTCCGGAGGAACAGTTCATGCGTGTGACGGTGCATACCATGATGGCAGCGTGTACCCATTACGCAGGTGGTTTTATCTGGGGAGCAACGGACAACAAGGATTATACAGGTGATCTGCTGATTTTAAAAGAAATGATCCTGAATTATGCCCGGAATGACGCCAATCTCTAATTTTCAGGTATACTGATCCCGACAGCCGGTGGAACAGATGACTGATTGACATTGCAATTTCAGAAAATCTGTGATATAGTAGCCACAATTGAATATGGAGTATTCAGGTGCCGGAGCAGCCACGTAAGTAGCTGGCTCCGGTGAAAAGGGAAGCAGGTGTAAGTCCTGCACGAACTCGTCACCGTAATTAGGGAGCTGAAGCCGATAGATCACTGGGAGACCGGGAAGATGGCGGATGCAATGATCTTCAAGCCGGGAGACCTGCCTGAATGCTGTACAGAAACATTTGTTTCAAAGCCACGAGTAACTGGTTGTACGTGTGGAATGCAGAAGCGACAGAAGCTTTTTGCATTCGTTTCTTATGTGTACAAACCCTTTACCTGATACAGGAAAGGGTTTTTGTTTTTGTTGCGAAAAACATGTTTCTGACTTACATATTTAAGAATACCGGGGCAAGCCCCAAAATCAAAAGAGACAGAAAACCTGTCAGAGGAGGAAACATGAAAAGAAGAATCGTAGCAGTAGTACTGGCAACCGTACTGGGCGCTGTATGCATCACCGGATGCGGCAATACCCAGGAGACCGTAGAGAGCACTGTACAGGTAAGCACTGAGGCTCAGACCACCCAGGCAGCGGAAACAGCAGCTACCGAAAGCACCGAAGATGCAGATCAGGCAGCAGCCGATGAAGTAGCAGCAATGATCGATGCCATCTATGTGCAGGAGAGAACTGAGAATACCGATAAGCAGTGTGTAGATGCCAAGGCAGCATGGGATGCACTGACCGACGCACAGAAGGAACTGGTAGAGGGAGAAAATGCAGATCCCGATTATTTCGGCAGAGATACCGGAGATGCTTCCAAGGATGATCCCCGTAATCAGGATGAGATCGGTGAGAACGAGATTCTGGTAGTAAGCTTCGGCACTTCCTTTAACGACAGCCGTGTGGCTGATATCAAGGGTATCGAGGATGCGATCGCAGCAGCCAATCCCGACTGGTCTGTAAGAAGAGCATTTACCGCACAGATCATCATCAACCATATACAGGCAAGAGATGATGAGCATATCGACAACATGGATCAGGCATTGGACCGCGCTGTGGCAAACGGTGTTAAGAACCTGGTAGTACAGCCTACCCATCTGATGCACGGGGCAGAGTATGACGAGCTGATGGAGGCGGTAGATGGAGTAGAAGCCTACAAGGATCAGTTCGCATCCGTAAAAGTCGCTGAGCCCCTGTTAGGTGAAGTGGGAGATGATGCAACCGTTGTCAATGCAGATAAGAAAGCAGTAGCAGAAGATCTGACTGCAGAAGCAGTGAAGACCGCTGGGTATGACAGCCTGGATGCTGCAAAGGAAGATGGCGTGGCATTCGTATTCATGGGTCACGGAACTTCTCACACCGCAAAGGTGTCTTACAGCCAGATGCAGACCCAGATGAACGACCTCGGTTATGCTAACGTATTCATCGGAACTGTAGAAGGTGAGCCGGAAGAGACCGCCTGCGAAGAAGTCATCAAGGCTGTTGCGGAAGCAGGTTACACCAAAGTGGTTCTTCGTCCCCTGATGGTAGTAGCAGGTGACCATGCCAACAACGATATGGCAGGCGAGGATGAGGATTCCTGGTTAAGCCAGTTCAATGCTTCCGGTAAGTTCGACAGCGTGGATACCCAGATCGCAGGTCTCGGCGGGATCAAGGCTATCCAGGATCTGTATGTGGCACATACCGCAGCAGCAATGGCTGAGAAATAAATAAGAATCAAAATTACAAATGAAATAAGGATTAAAATAAGGATTAAAATCAGTAATGAAAGCAAAGACATTAATGAATAAAATCATAATCGTGGGCGGACTGAGTGCTTGTCTGCTGCTTGGCGGCTGTGGAGCAGGTCAGGCAGCGGATGCGACATCCGCAGAAAGCACGGTTGCCGCACAGGAAAGCACCGTAACACCGACAGAGAGCACGGAAACGGCGGAAACTGTCAGCACAGAGACTGAGCAGGACAAGGCACAGCTTCCTGATGGTGTCTACGCCGCTGAATTTTCCACGGACAGCTCCATGTTCCATGTCAGTGAGGCCTGTGACGGCAAGGGAACACTGACGGTAAAGGATGGCGTTATGACCATTCACATTTCCTTAGGCTCCAAGAAGATCCTGAATCTCTATCCGGGTCTGGCGGAAGATGCAGCCAAAGATGGTGCAGTACTGCTTGAGCCCACCACGGATACCGTGACTTACAGTGACGGCATGACGGAAGAAGTCTACGGCTTCGATGTTCCTGTACCCGTGATCGGAGAGGAATTCGATCTGGCACTGATCGGTACCAAGGGAAAATGGTATGACCATAAAGTAAAGGTATCCGATCCGGTAGCGGAAGACAGCCGGGAAGCTGCGAACGGTTTCTTTGATATGAGTGCGCTGGCAGATGGCAGCTACACCATCGAACTGACCATGGAGGGCGGAAGCGGCAGAGCAAGTATCCAGTCCCCCGCACAGCTTGCGATAGCTGACGGAGCGGCAACGGCGATTCTGGAATGGAGCAGCCCGAACTATGATTATATGCTGGTAAACGGTGAAAAATATCTGCCGGTAAATACGGAAGGCAATTCCGTATTTGAAGTGCCGGTGGAAGCACTGGATGCCCCCCTTACCATGATCGGTGATACCGTGGCAATGAGCACACCTCATGAGGTGGAATACACCGTAACTTTCCACTCTGAGACACTTGAGAGTGCAGAGAGCGGTAAGTAATACACATTGGTGCCTGCGGCTCAAACATTGCAGGCAATGAAAGGCATGAAAACTTTGAGGTCAGGAAGAAATAGAAGAAAATGGATCTATGTTCTGCTTCTTATGGGACTGCTGGGGCTTAGCGGCTGCGGCAGTCCTTCTTCTGCTTCTACGGAGACATCGTCGGAAGCAACATCGGAGGTTACCCAGGCAGCAGAGGCCACGCAGGAAGAACAGACAGAATTAGTAAAGACAGGCAGCATGGAGCTGCAATATGCGGAAAATTTTGCGGTGGATTACTACGAAGATGGTTATAAGATGCTGACAACGCTTCCCGATAGTAAACGGTATCTGTTAGTGCCGGAAGGACAGCCGGTGCCAAAGGGACTGGATGAGGACGTCAGTATCTTGCAGGAACCACTTCAAAATATATATCTGGTGGCATCCGGGGTGATGGATATGTTCGCATCCGTGGACGCTGTGGATCAGATCCGGTTCTCCGGACAGAAGCAGGAGAACTGGTACATTCAGACAGCAAAGGATGCCATGGCGGCAGGGGACATGATCTATGCCGGAAAATACAGTAAACCGGATTATGAATTACTGGTGTCTGAAGGCTGTGATCTCGCAATCGAGAATCGGATGATCACGCACTCGCCGGAGGTGGTGGAAATGCTTCAAAGCTTTGATATTCCGGTGATGATCGAATATTCCAGCTATGAACAGCATCCTTTGGGAAAAGTGGAATGGGTCAAATTTTTCGGAGCTTTGACCGGAAAGGAAGCGGAGGCAGAAGAAGCCTTTGCGGAGCAGACAGAGATTCTGGAAAAAGTAGAAAGCGGGGAAAAAACAGGGAAGACCATAGCATTTTTCTATGTGACTTCCAACGGACTGATCCAGGTACGGCAGAGTACGGATTATATTCCGAAGCTGATCGAACTGGCAGGAGGAAGATACATTTTTGAGGATCTCGAGGACAGTGGAAGCGGACGCTCCACACTGAACATGCAGGTCGAAGATTTCTATGCCGGGGCTAAGGATGCAGACATCCTGATCTACAACAGCTCGATCGACGGTGGCGTGACCACGTTGGATGAACTGATCGGCAAATGCAATATTCTAAAAGACTTCAAGGCGGTACAGGAGGGGCAGGTCTATTGCACCACCAACGATATGTACCAGCAGTCCATGGCGATCGGGTATTTATTGCAGGATATGCATACGGTGTTGACGGACGATGATACCGCTAAGCTGCGTTATCTGTTTCTCTTACAGTAAGATGGAGAACCTAGAAACACAGCGTAAGTATAAGAGCGTTGGAATGAGATTAGAATACGATTGGAATACGAATAGGAAAAGAAGGAGAAAAACATGCAGCAGCGCAGAAAAATCAGATATCTCATAGCGTTTGTTCTATTGACGGCAGGCATTCTCGTGCTGTTGCTTTGCAATATAGGGATCGGAACGGTGAAGATCCCATTGACAGAAATACTGACGACGGGAAGAACCAAAGAAGGCATGAATGCGAGGATTCTGTGGGAGATCCGTCTTCCCCGGACACTGGCGGCGGGAATCCTGGGCGGAGCGCTGGCACTTGCCGGGTATCTGCTTCAGACCTTTTTCCACAACCCCATAGCCGGACCTTTCGTGCTGGGAATTTCTTCCGGGGCGAAGATGGTAGTGGCACTGGTGATGGTATTGCTGCTGGGGAATACAGTCCGTGTCAGCTCCGGACTGTTGATCCTGGCGGCATTTTTAGGAGCTATGTTGTCCATGGGATTCGTACTTCTCATGGCGAGGAAGGTAGACAGCATGTCCATGCTGGTAATCAGCGGTGTGATGATCGGCTACATCTGTTCTGCTATTACGGAATTGGTGGTGACTTTTGCGGAGGATGCGGATATCGTGAATCTCCACAACTGGTCGAGAGGAAGCTTTTCCGGAATGACCTGGGACAATGTGAAAGTGATGAGTATCGTGGTGGCAGTGACTTTACTTATGGTGATCCTGTTAGCAAAGCCGCTGGAAGCCTACCAGCTGGGTGAGACGTATGCACAGAATCTGGGAGTGAACATCCGGACATTGCGGATCCTGCTGGTGGTGTTGTCCAGCGTACTTTCGGCATGCATCGTGGCATTTGCCGGACCCATCTCTTTTGTGGGGATCGCCGTGCCGCAGCTGATCCGGAAATTATTCGGCACCACAAAACCGTTACTCATGATACCGGCATGTTTCTTAGGAGGCAGTGTGTTCTGCCTGTTCTGTGATCTGTTGGCAAGAACCTGGATGGCACCCACAGAGCTTGGTATCAGCACAGTGACGGCAATCTTCGGAGCACCGGTGGTATTGTGGATCATGGTATCCAAAAGCAGACGGGAGCGTGGATAACTTACCTATGAAGACGCAGAAGCCTTATTATATTACAACGGAAAAAATAAGCGTGGGCTATGACGGAAAGCCTCTGATCGAAGAAGTGGAGATCGCACTCAGAAAAGGAGAGATCCTGACGTTACTGGGACCTAACGGTGCCGGAAAATCCACGATCTTAAAAAGTATTGCGAGACAGCTGTCCCTGATCGCGGGAACGGTGCGGCTGGACGGAGAAGATATGAAGTCGCTCACCGGGGCAGAACTGTCAAAAAAAATGGCCGTGGTAATGACAAAACGTCTGCGGGGGGAATTGATGACCTGCGAGGATGTGGTGGCCACCGGAAGATACCCCTACACAGGGCGTTTCGGCGTGCTGCGGGCAGAAGATCATGCAGCGGTGCAAAACGCCATGGAACTGGTGCAGGTGGCAGAGATTGGGGATTCTTTGTTTGACCGGATCAGTGACGGACAGAGACAGCGGGTGATGTTAGCCAGAGCCATCTGTCAGGAGCCGGAGATATTGATCCTGGACGAGCCGACTTCCTACCTGGATGTGCGGCATAAACTGGAATTTTTATCGATCCTGCAAAAACTTTGCAGGGAGAGAGAACTTACGGTGATCCTGTCCTTGCATGAGTTGGAACTGGCGGAGAAGATCTCCGATAGAATCCTGTGTGTGAACGGCAGGGCGGTGGACCGGATCGGAACGCCGGAGGAAGTCATGACAGCCGGCTATATCACCGAACTCTATGGCATCCGGATGGGAAGCTATGATGAGGGCAGCAGTGATATGGAGCTGGCGGCGCCGGAAGGAACACCGCAGGTCTTCGTGATCGCCGGAGCCGGAAGCGGACGGAAAATTTACCGGCGTCTGCAGAGAGCGGGAATCCCCTTTGTCACCGGGATCCTGTATGAAAATGACCTGGATTATCCCGTGGCGAAGGCTCTGGCGGCGGAGGTGATCGCAGAGCATCCTTTTGAGCCGGTGGCACAGGAAAAAATACAGGCAGCGAAGAAACAGTTGGAAAAGTGTAACCGCGTTATCTGCTGTCGGGAGAATTTCGGTAGTCTGGAGACTTATCAGAGAGAGCTTTTAGAGTATGCAGAACAGCTGGGGAAGCGGATAGAAAAGTCAGAAAGCCCGGAGCAACAGCGTGGGTGTTAGAAAACAGAGAAACGAAATTCCCGGGATGTCGGTGGCATCTGTGGGATGGAGAAAACGATGGCAAAAGTTATTATGATACAGGGCACCATGTCCGGTGCCGGGAAAAGTCTCCTGGTGGCGGGCCTATGCCGGATCTTCCGGCAGGACGGTTATCGGGTCGCCCCTTTTAAATCACAGAATATGGCACTCAATTCCTATATCACGAAAGAAGGACTGGAAATGGGCAGGGCACAGGTGATGCAGGCGGAAGCGGCAGGGATCGAACCGCTGGTGTGCATGAATCCTATTTTATTAAAGCCCACCAGTCATACCGGCTCCCAGGTCATCGTGAACGGGGAGGTACGGGGAAATCTGTCCGCCAGAGACTATTTTGCCCATAAGACAGAACTGATCCCGGATATCAAGGCAGCCTTCCGCAAGCTGGAGACTTATGCGGATATCATTGTCATTGAGGGCGCCGGAAGTCCGGCGGAGATCAATCTGAAACAGAATGACATCGTAAATATGGGAATGGCGGCAATGGTGGATGCACCGGTACTTTTAGTGGGAGACATTGACAGAGGCGGCGTGTTCGCACAGCTTTTGGGAACCCTGATGCTGCTGACCGAAGAGGAACGGGAACGGGTAAAGGGATTGATCATCAACAAATTCCGTGGAGACAGCACGATTTTAGACCCCGGCATTCAGATGTTAACAGAACGGGGGCAGGTGCCGGTGCTGGGAACGGTACCTTATATGGAACTTACGCTGGAAGATGAGGACAGTCTGACGGACCGTTTCGATGCAAAACATGTGGGGAAGATCGATCTGGCTGTGATCCACTATCCCAGAATTTCAAATTTTACGGATTTTGATGTGTTTGAGCAGATGCCGGAGGTCAGTGTCCGGTATGTGACGAATGTAAGAGAGCTGGGAACGCCGGATCTGATATTTCTCCCCGGCAGTAAAAATACCATGGGAGATCTGAAATGGATGCGGCAGAACGGACTGGAGGCAGCGGTAAAACGGGCTGCGGGAAAAGTTCCCATTTTCGGGATCTGCGGAGGCTATCAGATGTTAGGCTGTGAGATCGCGGATCCGGACAGTGTAGAGGAAGGCGGACAGATCCGCGGCATGGAACTGCTTCCGGTACGGACAGTGCTGCAGAAGGAGAAACATCGCTGCCAGACAGATGGAACTCTGGATGCAGTGGAGGGTATTTTCTCCGGACTTACGGGATGCGAGTTCACGGGGTATGAGATCCATATGGGACAGACAGTGTATTGCAACAGGGACGGCAGCGGTGCGAAGGGTACAATGGACAAGGCAGCCGGACCGGCAAACAGTGCAGAAAGCAATCGGAGCGCTTTCTGTGCAGACGATGCGACGAGAAACACGGAAATCACACAAGCGGTTATCGCTGATTCCACCGGCAGAATCTATGGTTCCTATATTCACGGTCTGTTCGACAAGGGGGAGATCGCCGGGCGTATGATACAGACCCTGGCCCGGGAAAAAGGCATCTCTCTGGAGGACGGCGTCTGGGAGGATTACCGCACTATTAAGGAAAGACAATACGATAAGCTGGCAGATACCCTGCGGGAATATCTGCGTATGGAGGAAATCTATGGAATGCTCAGAGAAGCCCGTATTTCATAACTATACCGGACGGGAATTGGCGCAGATCCGGATCACGCCGCCGGACGAAGCAGTGAGAAAGCTTGTGAAAAAGCATTGGGACACTCTGGCAAAGCCGCTGGACGGCATGGGCAGCTTTGAAACCATCACGGCACAGATCGGAGCCATCTTAGGTACGGAAGTGATCGATATTCGTAAAAAGGGTGTGCTGCTCTTCTGCGCCGATAACGGCATTGTAGAGGAGGGGGTGACCCAGTCCGGACAGGAGGTTACGCTGGCGGTGGCAAAGTCCATGGCCAGGAAGGGTTCCTCAGTCTGCAGGATGGCACAGAGCATCGGTGCCGAGACCATTCCCGTGGACATCGGGATAAATAGTGAGGAATCCATCCCCGGAGTATGGAACTGCAAAGTGTGCTCCGGAACAAGAAATTTCTTAAAAGAACCGGCTATGACGGAAGAAGAGACCGTCCGTGCCATTGCCACAGGAACCAGACTGGTACGGGAGTGTAAGGAAAAAGGATACGGTATCCTTGCCACCGGGGAAATGGGAATTGGCAACACCACCACCAGCAGTGCAGTGACAGCCGCCCTATTACAGTGTGAGGCAGAGGAAGTCACTGGCAGAGGCGCGGGACTGACAGATCAGGGACTGGCTCGGAAGCAACAGGTGGTGCGCACCGCCTTGGAAACCTATGATCTGTGGCATGCGGATGCCTTCACGGTATTGCAGACAGTCGGAGGGCTGGATATTGCCGGACTGACCGGTATGTGCATCGGCGGAGCTTTGTGGCATGTGCCCATCGTGCTGGATGGCGTGATCAGCATGGCAGCGGCCCTGGTGGCGGAGCGGCTGTTCCCAGGTGTGCGGGAATATCTGATCCCTTCCCATCTTGGGAAAGAACCGGCGGCAGTGAAGCTGGCAGATGCTTTGCAGCTGTCTCCGGTGATCCATGCGGGAATGGCACTGGGAGAAGGAACCGGAGCCGTTATGATGTTCACACTGCTGGATATGGCAATGAGCATTTATGGACAGAGCGCTACCTTCTCAGAAATCGAAGTGGAACAATATAGACGTTAACAGTTCAGTCATGAACATATCTGGGCGCAAAAATCATGCTTGCATGATTTTTTGAGCGAATGACGCGGGCTGAACATCCAGACGAATGGAGAAGCAACATGATGACACTGATCCTGGGCGGTAGTGGCAGCGGAAAATCCGCTTATGCGGAAGATTATCTGCTGCGGGCTGCCGGTGATAAAAACAAATATTATATCGCCACCATGCAGATCCGGGATGTGGAGATGCAGGCAAAGGTGGACAGACATCACAGGCTGCGACAGGAAGTCCGAGCACATCTGCCTCCGGGACGACCAGAACCTGTCCCTCATAGAAAGAGGAGAGGATAAAAAAGTCGCAGCGTTTCAGTACTGGCATCGGATTA
>ENA-OPLO01000705-OPLO01000705.1-human-gut-metagenome-genome-assembly--contig:-NODE-705-length-10532-cov-2.337501_pt1 | contig 10532 bp, 8 predicted proteins | sample MGYA00241818_ERZ501721 | MGnify/ENA primary metagenome ERZ501721 (study PRJEB25962, sample SAMEA2042096) | human gut metagenome | biome: human gut; feature: human-associated habitat; material: faeces... | reverse complement strand
AGCAGGCAACAGACTGCTTGTTAACTATGAAACAGTATTATTTGTGCTGTTTGTTCTGCTTGTTTTTCTTGCTAACCAGTTAAAAGAGCTTAATTCTCTGTTTATAAGTAATGCTGGCAAATCAGAATTTCCTGCTGAGAGAATTACAGGAATTAACATGATAATGGTCATGGTTGTGTCAGGGTTTATGATTCTAGGCATGATTCTGTTCTATAGTGGGGATTATGGCAATATATTTACACTGATTGGTTCAGGTTTTGCAGCAGTTATAAGGATAGTGCTTAAGCTGTTCTTAAGACTTATAAGAGAGAAAGAAGAAGTCTCTACGATGCCCGAAGATTCCGTGAATCCAGTCACTGATGATGATGTGGTAAAGGGAGATAACGACCTTGCATTTACTGATAATCCTGTTATGAGTGCATTATTTACAGCATTTGCAATAGTTCTTGTAATTGCACTTGTTGTATTTATTGTCTATATGATTATCAGATATGCCAAGAATTTCAAAAAGTCACAGGATGATAATGGAGATGAGATTGAATTCATTGGCAATGACAGAAGAACAGAAGCAAGGATAAAGAGACGTCAGAGAGCAGAAGAAGCTAAGAATATGCCTGTTAATATGCAGTACAGGAAGGCATTCAGAAAAGCAGCAATAAAATCATCAAAGGCAGCCAGGGATTCGGATGGTAAGTCGCTTGAAAATATGCAGCCACAGGATATAACAATAAACAGAATAACTGACGATGCTGACGCTGCAGACAGAATTACTGAAAGCTATGAGAAAGCAAGATATTCTGATAAGAATATTTCCAAAGAAGAACTTGAATTTATGCTTGACTTTATAAAAAATGACAAGTATAATAAGCGTACATAATAAGTAAATGCTGTGAAGAGGACTATTAGATAGGAACCAGAGTCAGAGAACTGCCGGGTGGTGCGAGGCAGTCGAAGGAACTTATTGAACTCGCCTTGGAGCTGCTACCTGAAATCATTATGAGAAGTAGGAGTAGCCGGAAGCCAACCGTTATAGTGGACAGAATATAATGCAGCACATTTGTTGTACGTATTCAGTGAGTGCATAGCATAGCTATGAAGAAGAGTGGTAACGCGTGAGATTTATCTTTCGTCTCTTTGGGTGGAATTGCCCATGGACGAAAGATTTTTTTATGCTTATCTTTAAGGAAGCCTTTACTTATTAACAATACATATTTATATTTTCAGGAGGTTTTAGGGATGTTTGATTACAGACAGTATGAAAGAGGCTATTTTATGCCACCAGTTAAGTGCAATGACTGGGTTAACAAGGAGTATGTTGATAAGGCACCAATCTGGTGTTCGGTTGATTTAAGAGATGGTAACCAGGCTCTTGTTGAACCTATGAGTCTTGATGAAAAGCTTGAATTCTTCCAGATGTTAGTTGAAGTTGGATTTAAGGAAATTGAGATTGGTTTCCCTGCAGCTTCTGAGACAGAATATGAGTTCTGCCGTACACTTATTGAGAAGAATATGATTCCTGATGATGTTACAATCCAGGTTCTTACCCAGGCAAGACCACATATTATTAAGAAGACATTTGAAGCCGTAAAGGGTGCTCCGAGAGCAATAGTTCATGTATACAATTCTACTTCATTAGCACAGAGAGAACAGGTATTCAGGAAGTCTAAGGAAGAAGTTAAGCAGATTGCTATTGAAGGTGCTAAGTTATTAAAGGAACTTGCTGAAGCTGATGGAGGAAACTTCCTTTTTGAATACAGTCCAGAGAGCTTTACAGGAACAGAACCAGAGTATGCACTTGATGTATGCAACGCTGTTGTTGATATCTGGCAGCCAACACCTGATAAGAAATGTATCATCAATCTTCCTGCTACAGTTGAGATGTCACTTCCACATGTATTTGCAAGCCAGATTGAATATATGTCTAAGTACATGCACAACAGAGAGAATGTTATTATTTCTCTTCATCCACATAATGACCGTTCGACAGGTGTTGCTGATGCAGAGTTAGGACTTCTTGCAGGAGCAGACAGAATTGAGGGAACACTTTTTGGTAATGGTGAGAGAACAGGTAATGTAGATATTATTACACTTGCGATGAATATGTATATGCAGGGTGTTAATCCTGAACTCAATCTTTCTGATATGCCACATCTTGCAGAAGTATTTGAAAGACTTACACAGATGAAGATTGATGACCGTCATCCATGGTGCGGTAAGCTTGTATTTGCAGCTTTCTCAGGTTCACATCAGGATGCTATATCTAAGGGAATGCATTACAGAATTGAAAATGATCCTAATAAATGGACAGTTCCATATCTTCCAATTAATCCGGAAGATGTAGGACGTACATATGATTCAGATGTTATAAGAATTAATAGCCAGTCTGGTAAGGGTGGTGTTGCTTATGTTCTTGAACATAACTATGGAATGGTTGTTCCTAAGGCTATGAGAGAAGATCTGGGTTATGCTGTCAAAGATGTATCAGATGTTAATCATAAGGAGCTTTCAGCAGATGAAGTGCTTGAGATATTTGAGAAGAGATATAAGAAATATACACCAGTATTCAAGATTTCTGAAGTGCATTTCAAGCAGATTAATGGAATCCAGACTGTTGTGACTATTGATGAGAATGGTAAGAAATGCAATGTTGAAGATGGCGGTAATGGTCGTCTTGATGCTGTAAGTAATGCTCTTGCCAGTCACTTTGGAAAGCCTTGTGATATCTTCTGTTATGAAGAACATTCATTAAAGAAGGGCTCTGATTCAAGTGCCATTGCATATGTTGGTATTACAGGAGAGGATGGCAAGAATTACTTTGGAATTGGTATTGATCATGATATCATCAGAGCTTCTATTGATGCGTTAGAGTCAGCTATGAACAGGAGTCTTGAAGCCTGATATATTGTTTAACTGAATAATCTGTAATATAACCCATGTCCGGAACGTATACTAGAATAATACTGATTCAGGATATGGGTTGTTTTATTAATGTAGAATTAAAAAATCCCCCAAAAAGGGGGACGCAGTACTTTGGTACTAATGTTATTATACGCTCAGAGGGGAAAAGAAATATAGTTAAGGGGAAACATTGATTCAGACATTTTTGGAGGTATAGTAATGCTTTTTAGAAAACGATTAAGTGGTTTGAATGCAAAGATTAAGAAAACTGCAGTTGGCGTTCTTTTGGTTGCAATAGTTGCAGGTTCTGTGTTTGCTGGTACGTCTTTAAGAGCTGGCGCATATTCAAAAACACAGGATGTCCTTAATGAATTATTAGGAGCAGCAAAACCTTACGGTGTAGTTGCTGAAGAATTTAAGAATGGTAATCACAATCAGACATGTTTCGCGACTAACAAGCTTGTAATAACAGATCAGTGGATGAGTGCATGGCTTGATATGAGCGTTGGAACAACATATATCAAGAGTTTTGATAATTCTGGTTCATCAGAGGTTAATGTGGATAGGAATGCATTTAATAATCTTGTGCTTGGAACTGATTATGATTATGAACCCAGGGAGAATAAATATTATATTAAAGATGCTGACGGAAAAAGAACAGGTGCTGTTATTAATGTTGCTAACTGCAAGGATACAATCAATGTTTATTATGCAGAGGATTATATGGATGTAACTGCAGCACTTGATAATGTATACGATAATTTCAAGGCGTATGCAGATACACCAGATTCGGAGGCTGATATAGTTATTGGTGCTTATGATGATAGAAAGATTGATCTTGCTTCATTTAAGAATAAGCAGATTGTAGTGGTAAATATGTATGCTAATAATTATATTGACTGGCAGGGAAAAGAAGTTTCATCTTATTATGGAGAAGGACAGCTCAACATAACAAATAAAGCACAGGGACAGTTTGTTATCATTAATCTGCTTGGCGGTGATGGTGATGCAGACATTAAAAGATTCAGCATTAATGGAAAGAATACAGGCGGATTAACAGATGTTGATGTATCAGACACGGTTATTTTCAATGCTGTTAATGTAACTGGTAATATTAATATAGGTGAGGTATGTGGTATAGTTGTTGCACCAAAAGCAGATATTACCTTAACATCTACATGTAATGGAAGAGCAATTTCTAAGTCATTTGTTAATGTCAATGGACAAATGCATTTTATATCAGATAATCAACAGCAGGAGACGACACAAAAGGAAACAACATCTGTAGCGCAGTCTTCATCAGAAACAACAAAGTCAGAAGAGACAACAACTGCACAGGAAGTAACAAAGTCAAACGAGACAACAACTGCACAGGAGACAACAAAGTCGAATGAGACAACAACTGCGCAGGAGACAACAAAATCAAACGAGACAACAGTTGCACAGGAGACAACAAAGTCAAACGAGACAACAAAGTCAAACGAGACAACAGTTGCACAGGAGACAACAAAGTCGAATGAGACAACAGTTGATGCTGGTAAGGAAACTAAGCCGACAAAACCAGAATCAAACGAAACAACAGCTGTTAATGAGACAACAAAGTCAAATGAAACAACAGTAGATTCTAATAAACAGACAAAAGAACATACAACTTCATCAACCCAGGTCACAAAGAAGACTGGTGAAGTTGCAGGAGATGAAGAATTAGTTACAGGAAAAGAAGATGAGACTGTTGATGGCTCAAGAGTCAGAAAGACTGGTGAAGTTGCGGCTGATGAAGAGGTTGTAAAGACTGGTGACAATAATCATGTATGGGTATATATTGTGATTCTTGTAGCAGCAGCTGTTATTTCTGGAACTGTTATTGTGATAAGCAAAAAGAGCAATAAAAGCAATAAAAGATAATAAATGTTAATGATATCAGAGAGGCACAGCAGTAATGTTGTGCCTTTTTTATTGGGGGTGGTATTGAAGCGCTCTGCTTTTTTATGCTATAATGCAATATGTATGAGTCGAAGTAGGCTTTGAACACAAAATACAGTGAAGAACAAGGAGATGGAAGTTTTATGAAACATTTGATACTTGCATCGGGTTCACCAAGACGAAGAGAATTAATGAGTCAGGTAGGACTTGATTTTACTGTTGTTACAAGTGATGCAGATGAGAATATTAGAGAGATGGAGCCTGAAGATTATGTAAGAGAATTATCTTCTATTAAGGCACAGTCTGTATTAGAGCAATATGCAGATAAAGATGATCCTGTAATCGTTATAGGTGCAGATACTATTGTTTATCATAAAGGAGAGATTCTTACCAAGCCTAAGGATGAAGAGGATGCATTCAGAATTCTTAAGTCTTTAGAAGGTCAGATACATCAGGTGTATACAGGTGTAACTATATGCAGCACACATAAGAATGTAAGTTTTTATGAAAAGACTGATGTGTGGGTATATGATATGACTGATGAGGAAATCAGGGATTACATAAGCACAGGAGAGCCTATGGATAAGGCTGGTGCATATGGTATTCAGGGAAAATTCGCAGCATACATTAAGGGTATTGAAGGCGACTATAATAACGTTGTCGGTCTGCCTGTTGCAAGACTTGTACATGAGCTTAAAACATTTTAAGGAGAAAATATATGGTTAAATTCGTAGCAAGTGACCTTGATGGGACATTGCTTCTTAACGGAGCACAGAGCGTCGACGAATCTGCTATACAGTATATCAATAAACTTGTTGACAAAGGCGTTATATTTGCACCGGCTAGTGGCAGGCAGATAACGAGTCTTAAGAGACTTTTTGGGGCTGTCAGTGATAAGCTTGCATATATTGCAGAGAATGGTGCACTTGTGGAATACAAGGGTGAAACTATTGGAAAGACTGCGATGGATAGGAAGCTTGCGTTAGAGATAATTGAGGATGTAATTGAACAGCCCAATTGTGAGGTGCTTGTATCAGGAGAACATACGGCATATATTAAGCCTAAGTCTCAAGAATATTATTACAGGATGACCAAGGTGGTCAATTATCATACTACATTAGTTGATAAGTTCACAGACATTGACGAGGATATATTAAAGATAGCTGTGTGTGATATGACAGGAATTAAGAACTCTAAAGAACATTTTATTAACAAATGGAGTGATAAGGCTTCAGTACTTGTATCGGGAGAACTTTACTTAGACCTTATGGACACTAATGTTAATAAAGGTAGAGGAATTGAGCAGATACAGAAATATTTCAGCTTAAAACCCGAAGAATGTATGGCATTTGGTGACAACTATAATGATATTGCAATGCTTGACAGGGTGTATTACTCATATGTTATGGAGAAAGCTGTAGATGATGTTAAGAAACATGGGCGTTTCGTAACGGGATGGGTAGAAGGAACATTAAGAGAGCAATTTAAAGAGATAAGATAAGGAGATTTAAGTTATGGATAAACATATTGATGAGTGTGCGAAGGTGTTTTTAAGAGATCAGAAACAGCTTTTCGATGAGCCTGTTGCATATGATTTAGAGGAAGCTAAGGAATTCTTAGAGGACTGTATGGCGGTATACTGCAAGGATATTAAAGAATTAAGAGAAGTGATGGATGATGAGGGAATGGATGTATCTGACTTAAGCAATGATGAGCTTCTTGAACAGCTAGAAGTATTCAGGCTTGATAATGGCGGATATTTCTTCGTGGAAGGATAGTACAGATGCGTATAAATGTTGTATGTGTAGGCAAGATTAAGGAAAAGTTTTATACCCAGGCGGTTGAAGAGTATTCTAAGAGACTTTCAAGATACTGTAAGCTTGATATTGTTGAACTGCCTGATGAGAAAACACCAGATAATGCAAGTGATATAGTCAATGAACAGATTAAGAATAAGGAAGGGGAGAGAATCCTTTCTGCCATTAAAGATGATGCTTATGTATGTGCACTCGCAATAGAAGGAAAAATGCTTGATTCTGTTGAACTATCAGAAAAGATTGACAGACTTGGAATAGACGGAACAAGTAACATAACATTTGTAATAGGAGGCTCTTTGGGACTTGCAGATGCAGTGCTTAAGAGAGCTGATTATAAGCTGAGTTTTTCAAAGATGACATTTCCACACCAGCTTATGAGAGTTATTCTTTTGGAACAGATATACAGGGCTTACAGGATTATGAAGAATGAGCCATATCACAAATAATTAAAGAGGATAGAATATGAAAAGAAGGAAAAAAACATTTATTATATTAGCAGTTATTCTTGTTGTAGTTCTGTTAGTTGCAGGATATATTAAGTTCTTTAATGGACGTCTGATATATTTTACAACAGGAATGAAGAACGGTGAGCTTATTAAGACAGCAGGACAGAAGACAACTTATACATGCGAGGCAGATATTCTCATGTCTGATGTGAAGAAGGAATATGAGGAAATGTTTGGCAGTAATATATGGAGAGAGAAAATTGGTGATGCTGATTTTGAAAGCTATATTAAGGACCAGATTAAGAGTAAGTTAATGCGCGTCAAGGCTATGAATGTTAAGGCTAAGGAACGCGGTGTTGTGCTTGGAAGAGAAGAAAAAGATTCTGTGGGTAAGGCTGTTGATGCATTTTACAATGAATTAACAGAATCGCAGATAAGCAGTACAGGAATAACTAAGGATAAACTGAATACAATGTTTACTGAATTTGCAATAGCACAGAAACTCTACGATGACCTTACTTCCAGCATGGATATTGAAGTAAGCGCAGATGAGGCAAGAGTTATTGATATCCAGTATATTGTATCAGATTCAGAGGAAGATATTAATAAAGCATATAATCTTGTGAATTCAGGAAGTTCATTCTTTGCTGTTGCCAAGGAGTACAATGCGGATGGCGAATATGAGTACGAACTGAAACGTGGCGAGATGGATGCAGCATTTGAAAAAGCAGCATTCAATCTGTCTACTGGTGAGATGAGCAGTATAGTTGAGTCAGCAGGCAGATATTACATTATAAGATGTACATCGGATAATGATAAGGCTAAGACTGAGGTTAATAAGTCTGCAATTCTTGAAAAGAGAAAGTTAGAGCAGTTTAATACTGATTTTGAGAAATATGAAGCTGGTATATATATGGAATTTAATAACAGCGAATGGAAGAAATTAAGTATTCAGGATGCGTATACGTTGGGAAGCAGCTTTGAGGATACTTTCAATGCGTATTTTGGAAAGTAAAGAGGAGAGTAATTAATAATGGCAGCTAATAAATATGATGCTAACAGTATATCTATACTGGAGGGCCTTGAAGCGGTAAGAATGAGACCTGGTATGTATATTGGAAGTGTCGGAACAAAAGGTCTTAATCATCTTATATATGAGATTGCGGATAATTCAGTGGATGAACATCTTGCGGGTTTTTGTACACAGATAAATGTAACTCTTAATGATGATGGAACAGCAACTATCAAGGATAATGGACGAGGTATTCCTATCGGAATCCATCCTAAAGCCGGAATACCTGCGGTTGAGGTTGTATTTACAGTACTTCATGCAGGCGGCAAGTTCGGAGATGGCGGATATAAGATATCAGGAGGACTTCACGGTGTTGGTGCATCTGTAGTTAATGCACTTTCTGTATGGCTTGAGGTTGAGATAAGAGTTGATGGTGGTGTGTACAAGCAAAGATACGAGCGTGGAAAAGCAACAGCGCCGCTTGAAAAGATTGGTACATGCAGAAAAAATGATACTGGTACAACTGTTACATTTCTTCCTGATGGAGAAATATTTGAAAAGACAAGATTCAAAGCAGACTCGATAAAGAGCAGGCTTCATGAGACTGCATATCTTAATCCGGGGCTTACAATTGAGTTTGAAGATAAGAGAAAGGGCAGCGAGGATAAGGAAACTTTCCATGAGCCTGACGGACTTAAGGCATATATCAAAGACCTTAACAATGGCAAAGAGACAGTATGCGATATCGTCTACTTTAAGAAGAAGCAGGAAGATATTGAGGTTGAAGTGGCATTTCAGTTTGTTAATGAATTTGAGGAAAATATTCTTGGCTTCTGTAATAACATATACACTCAGGAGGGTGGAACGCATATTACAGGCTTTAAGACCAAGTTTACAATGATTATCAACCAGTATGCGAGAGAACTTGGCATCTTAAAGGATAAGGATGCGAATTTTACAGGTCTTGATGTAAGAAATGGTATGACTGCAGTTGTTGCAGTTAAGCACCCTGCACCAAGATTTGAGGGACAGACCAAGACCAAGCTTGATAATCCGGATGCTGGTACAGTTGTTGCAAATGTAACAGGTGACGAGGTACAGCTTTATTTTGACAGACATTTGGATGACCTTAACGCTGTAATTGCATGTGCTGAAAAATCTGCGAAGATACGAAAAGCAGAAGAAAAGGCTAAGACAAATATGCTTACAAAGCAGAAGTTCTCTATAGACAGCAACGGAAAGCTTGCCAACTGTGAGAGCAAGAATCCGGAGGAATGTGAGGTGTTCATTGTTGAGGGAGATTCAGCCGGAGGTTCAGCAAAGACTGCAAGAAACAGAAGAACTCAGGCAATTCTTCCAATCAGAGGTAAGATTCTTAATGTTGAAAAGGCAAGTATTGATAAGGTACTTGCCAATGCCGAGATTAAGACAATGATTAATTCATTCAACTGTGGATTCTTAGAGGGCTACGGTAATGACTTTGATATTAGCAGATTAAGATATAATAAGATTATTATCATGACTGATGCCGATGTGGATGGAGCACATATTGATACACTGCTTCTTACATTTTTCTACAGATTCATGCCTGAGCTTATTAATCAGGGACATGTATATATTGCTACACCACCTCTTTATAAGGTTGTTCCTAAGAAAGGCGAGGGTGAATATCTATATGATGACAAGGCACTTGAGGATTACAGAAAGAAGCATACGTCAGGAACATTTACACTTCAGAGATACAAAGGTCTTGGAGAGATGGATCCTGACCAGCTATGGGAGACAACTCTTAATCCTGAAACAAGAATTTTAAAGCAGGTTGAGATTGAGGACGCAAGGCTTGCGACTGAGGTTACTGCTATGCTTATGGGTACAGATGTACCACCTAGAAGAGAATTTATATATACGCATGCTAATGAAGCTGAGATTGATGCGTAAAAGCTAAAGGAGTAGAAAATGGCTGAGAAGATTATAAGGACTGAGTATTCTGAGGTTATGCAGAAGTCCTATATAGATTATTCCATGAGCGTTATTACAGCGAGGGCACTTCCTGATGTAAGGGACGGTTTAAAGCCGGTACAGAGAAGAGTGCTGTATGCCATGGATCAGTTGGGGCTTAATTACGACAAGCCTCACAGAAAGTCTGCACGTATTGTTGGAGATACAATGGGTAAATACCATCCACATGGTGACAGTTCAATATATGAGACACTTGTTGTACTTTCACAGGATTTTAAGAAGGGTATGGCGCTTGTTGACGGACACGGAAATTTCGGCTCGATTGACGGAGACGGCGCAGCTGCCATGCGATATACCGAGGCACGTTTGTCAAAACCTGGTATGATGCTGTTGGATAATTTGGACAAAGGTCTGGTTGACTTTTTACCAAACTTTGATGACAGTGAAAAAGAACCGGCCGTACTGCCGGCCACGCTG
>ENA-OPLO01000678-OPLO01000678.1-human-gut-metagenome-genome-assembly--contig:-NODE-678-length-10788-cov-2.326004_pt1 | contig 10788 bp, 7 predicted proteins | sample MGYA00241818_ERZ501721 | MGnify/ENA primary metagenome ERZ501721 (study PRJEB25962, sample SAMEA2042096) | human gut metagenome | biome: human gut; feature: human-associated habitat; material: faeces... | reverse complement strand
TTTCCAACGTGGAATTGCGCATGTATCAGACGGAACGGGCAGGAAATGGATTTCATACGAAGGGATATATTTTTCAGAATAAGGAAGAATATCGTTTTATTATTGGTAGCTCTAATCTGACGCAGGATGCGTTGACGCGCAATATGGAGTGGAATACAAAGCTTGTGTCTACGGACAAAGGTGAAATGCTGGTTTCTATTTTGGATGAGTTTGATAAGTTGTGGAATTCAGTGGAATTTACGAAAACTTATGATGAATTTATTCAGGATTATCGAAGAAAATATAAAGAAAAGCAACTGTTTGATAAAATGGTTGCAGAGCAAAAGAAAATTGCAAAAAATCAGGAAATTCCTTCTATTGAGTCATATACCTTACAACCGAATTCGATGCAAAGAGCATTTATTTATAATTTACTGGAGCTTAGAAATAAAAGTGTGGACAAGGCATTGTTAATCTCAGCAACAGGTACTGGAAAGACATATGCCTCTGCTTTTGCTATGCGTGAATTGGGATTCCGACGTGTCCTGTTTTTGGTACATAGGAATCAGATTGCAAAGCAGGCAAAGACCTCTTTTGAAACGGTGTTTGGAAATAATATTCGAACGGGATTGGTGTCGGGAACAGATCACGATTATAATGCTGATTTTGTGTTTGCAACGGTACAGACATTGAGCAGGCAGGAGCATTTAGATAAATTTTCGAGGAATTATTTTGATGCATGTATTTATGACGAAGCACACCATACAAGTGCTGGCAGTTATAAAAAAGTCATGGATTATTTTACGCCGAAATTTACTCTTGGAATGACAGCAACTCCTGATAAAAGGGATGACAATATAGAAGGACGAAATATATACGAAGTATTCGATTATAATATTGCATATGAGATCCGGTTGCAACAGGCGATGGATGAAGATTTGTTGTGCCCCTTTCATTATTTTGGTATTACGGATTTGGCAATGGTTTCCGATCAGGGAAAATCAAAGGAAGAACAGCTGGAGCATTTTCGATATTTAACAAGTGATGAGCGTGTGAAGTATGTAATGAAACAGTCTGAATATTATGGATATTCCGGGGATCGTGTGAAGGGGTTGATTTTTTGCAGCAGAATAGAAGAGGCAAGAGAATTATCTGTAAAATTTAATGAGTGCGGATGGAAAACGATTGCATTAAGTGGCGCTGATCCAGAGAAAACAAGGTTGGAAGCGATTGATCGCTTAACAATGGATGTACAATCGGGAAATGAGGATTATTTGGACTATATCATAACAGTTGATATCTTCTCTGAAGGCACGGATATTGTAGAGGTGAATCAGGTGATTATGCTTCGGCCGACACAGTCTCCAATTGTTTTTATTCAACAATTAGGGCGTGGCCTTAGAAAGGCACCACAGAAGGAATATGTTGTGATTCTCGATTTCATTGGAAATTATAAGAATAACTTTATGATTCCAATCGCATTATCCGGTGATCGTAGCTACAACAAAGACAATATTCGCAGATACTTATTGGAAGGCGGAAGAGTGATTCCGGGAGCAAGTACGATTCACTTTGATGAGATTAGCAGAAAGCGTATTTTTGCAGCAGTGGATGGAGCGAACTTTAGTGATATAAAATTGATTAAGGAGAATTACACAAATCTTAAAAATAAGCTGGGAAGAATTCCGAAATTAAAGGATTTTGACGATTATGGGGAAATGGATGTTCTTCGGATTTTTGATAATAATAGCCTGGGAAGCTACTATAAATTTTTGGAAAAATATGAGAAGGACTATACTGAGAGATTATCGCCGGAAGAGGAAAAGGTTATTGAATTTGTATCAAAAAAACTTGCCAATGGAAAGAGAATTCAGGAATTAAAACTTTTGGATCGAATGCTTGGATATGCACATGAATTTTCGCTGTTTTCTGGACTACAGAAAGAATTGCATAAGAATTATGGCTTGCAGATAAGCCAGGAACAGAAAGATAATATTGTAAATATTATGACAAATCAATTTCCTGCCGGTGCAAGTAAAAAGACATACTCTGATTGTATTTTTCTTGAAAAGGACGATCAAAAAGGGACAGATTATCATGTGTCGAAGTCTTTTGAAGTAATGCTTGCGAACAAAGAGTTTTATGGTATTTTGAAGGAGCTGATTGATTTTGGGATTAGCCGATATGAACGTGACTTTTCCCATACATATCGAGAAACAGATTTTGTCCTATATCAGAAATATACATATGAGGATGTATGTCGATTGCTGAACTGGGAAACGAATGAAGTTCCGTTAAATATTGGTGGATATAAGTTTGACAAAAAGACAAAGACATTTCCGGTATTTATCAATTACGATAAATCGGAGGATATCAGCGATACTACAAAATACGAGGATCATTTTATCAGCAGCAACCGTTTGATTGCAATATCAAAATCAGGTAGAAGTATTCAGTCGGAAGATGTTCAGAATTTTCTTCATGCTGAGGAAAGAGGGATACAGGTTCATTTGTTTGTTCGTAAAAATAAGGATGATAAGATTTCCAAGGAATTTTATTATCTGGGGTATATGCATGCCAGCGGGAATGTCAAGGAATTTGTTATGTCAAATACAAGTAAAACGGCAGTAGAGATTGAGTGGCATCTCGATGTTCCGGTTCGTGAAGATTTATATGAATATATTATAAATGAGTAGAAGTTAATGGCAGTAGTTCAATACTAACTCATTTTTCGGAAAGGTAAGGTGAATTAGATGAAAATAATAAGAGTAGTAGCGGCCGTTATCAAGGCTGAAAATAAACAGGGACAACCAATCATTTTTGCGACTCAGAGAGGATATGGAGAATTTAAAGGAGGCTGGGAATTCCCCGGTGGAAAAATTGAGCCGGGAGAAACGCCGCAAGAGGCACTCAAACGAGAAATACAGGAAGAACTTGATACCAAAATCAAGGTGGGAAGTCTTATTGATACGATAGAATATGATTATCCTACGTTCCATTTGTCGATGGATTGTTTTTTGGCAGAAATTGAGTCAGGGAACTTGGTGTTGAAAGAGCATGAGGCGGCAAGATGGCTGACAAGAGAAGAATTGGATTTTGTTGATTGGCTGCCTGCGGATGTGCTGTTGATTGATACATTGAAGCAAAGTAAATTTATAACTCTAGAAAAGGAAATGTGATATGAGAAAAAAATTAAGTGTATTATTTTTGATTTTAATGTTAATTATGAACCAAGCTGCTCCAATGGACATTAAGGCGGCGGATGCAGCAGATGAAGTTAAGGTTTATGTGGAAAATGGAGAAGGTAGTCTTACGGAAGGTGACGGAACCGCCCAAAGACCGTATCAAAATATACGTACGGCCTTGAAGCAGATTCAGACGGGACAGACACTTGTACTTATGGGTGAAGTCTCCTACACCAAATACGAGACGTACGAAGACGAATCTCCGAAACCATTATTTATTGATAAAGATATCACGATTGTTGGTTCAGATACGTCAGCAGGTTTGAAAATACGCAGTATGATTCAGCTGGGAGCGGACGTTACGTTTCGTGATATGTGGCTGCATATGGTGCCGCAGGCAGGAAATGCACGTGGGACAACAATTTATGCGGCGGGACATACGCTGGTGTTGGATGCGGTAGATACGAGAGTAGGAACCAGTACATTGCAGGACGATGTGAGGCCATTGATCAGCGGTGGCGCGTACCAGGGAGAGGAAGGAAAGATGGGAAGCCACACAACGATTAAAGTGGTCAATCCCATATCCCAGACTAAGATAGCTGCAATTTATGCAGGAGATTATTATCGCGATTCCGAACAAGACAAAGTGGATATAGAACTGGATTCCAAATTGGTAGACACGGAGATTCATGCAGCGGGTGCCGATGGTCATACATTGACAGGAAATGTAAATGTTACACTGGGAAAGGATAGTAATGTAACGGATTTTGACAAGACGGATCTGATAGGTGAGTTGAATGTTAATGTGAAAGCGGGGGCTCATATTGATACCCTGTCATTTTCCGGTATCAATAATCTCACGATAGCAGAAAAGTCGCGGATCACGCTTCCTAAGGAGGCGGATTTTAACGTAAATAACGTCTTTTGCGAGAAAAATGCGGTGCTTGATCTCAGACAAATGTCAACGAATCCGAGTGTTGCAAACAATTTTACCGGTGTAACGGTAGCCGGCGAGGATCAAACATGTGGCTCCGTTTTGGTTGGAAATGATACTACACTTGAGATAAAAGGAGAAGTCTATGGTCTAACAAAATTAAACGTAAATGGCTCAGAATATATGGCGAGATTTGTGGAGAATCATAGTTACATACAGGCAAAGGCCTCTTCGAGTGGGAATTTTACAATTGAGGGCACGCAGTATACAAATTTTCAATTAAATAAAAAGAAAACCGAAGAAATATATTCCTGGATCATTGGAAAACTGGAAAATGAGGACGCAGATGACTTTTATTGGATTGGAGATGCAGATAAAAAATCTGTGATCAGTCAGCAGGGAAAAGAATATTATTATCCGGTTGAATTTAAAAAGGCAGATGGTACGGTTTATAAGCCAACGTTTGAGGAACTTTTTTATGATTACGATTTGGCATTGACGAAGGAAAACGGGGAAGCGGTTGATTTAGAGGAAGCGGCTTTCTGCAGTTGGGATGAGGAGTGTATTAACGAGGGGCAAAGCCAATATAATCAGGTGATTGTATGTATATACGACTGGGAGAACTGTAAGGGTGAACTGACATTGACGCTGACCCATTCGAAAACCGGCAAGAGTATATCGCGAGTGCTTTTGGTGGGTGAAGAACAGCCGATTCCGACAGTAACCCCAACCATGACGCCAACGCCAACCGTAGCGCCAACAACAGCGCCAACGCAGGTGCCAACGCCAACCGTAGCGCCAACAACACCAACGCAGGTGCCGACGCCGACGGTTCCAACTCCGGCTGCGACAGAAGTACCAAGCTCAACACCCGATGCCACACCTGTAATACTTCCAACGCTACCAACGGAAACACCATTGCCGCCAACTAGTGAACCGTGGGCATTTACATTGAACAAGACATCTGTCACATTGTATACAAAAGGGAAAAAAATCATACAGCTTAGTGCTGATACAGAAAGTGTAGTGAAATATACATCTGACAATGAAAAAGTGGCAGCTGTAGATGAAAATGGCCGGGTAACAGCAAAAAAAGCAGGAACTGCTTTGATTACTGCGAGTGCAGATGGTTATCAGAGCACGTGCAGGATTGTTGTAAAGAAACCAACATTTCAAGTGGCGAAAAAGATGATAAAGGTCAAAAAAGGAAAAAAGGCTCGTATTATTGTTAAAGTCTGCCCATCAACGAAAGTTGTGTTTGCTTCCGCGAATAAAAAGATTGCAGCAGTTACCAAAAAGGGAATGCTAAAAGGCATGAAGAAGGGGCAGACAAAAATAAAAGTAAAGTGTTATGGAATAACGAAGACAGTTATTGTTATTGTGACATAATCCGATATAGGAGGCAGGTATGAACATCCAAATCTTTGGCAGTAAAAAAGACAACGACACAAAAAAAGCACAGCGTTTTTTCAAGGAACGGGGAATCCGGTTTCAATACATTGATCTGCGGGAAAAGACACTAAGCAAAGGCGAATTCCGATCGGTGGCAGCCGTCAATGGCGGATTGGAAGGTATGATAAACAAAGAATGTAACGACCGGGATGCGCTTGCATTGGTGACGTATATTGTGGAAGAGGATAAATTGGATAAGATACTTGAAAATTCGCAGATTTTAAAAATTCCGATCGTTCGCAATGGCCGACAGGCGACACTGGGATATTTTAAATAAGATTAAATCGTATAAAAATTCAAAATATGTATGGTGTGCCGTGGGGGGCGTTGCCGGTTTTTTGATTGGCATTTACCGCGCCGCACTTTTCAAGGTTTTGATTTTTTGTGTGGTATGTGCAGTGGGAGTAATTCTATTTGCCATTCTCGCAATAGTTTTTGGGATTGCCTTTGTAGTTGCCAGAGACATTCAAAGATGGCGTGACCAGACAGAGTTTTTAGAAGACATCATGCAGGTGCTGGGAGACAAGGAACAGAACTAGTACCTATGAATGGAGTGATGAGAATGAAAAAGAAAACAATTAAGAAGAGGATTCTTGCCGGATTGCTGGCATTTTCGCTTATTGTACCGGCGAATGTGGCAGGAGCGAAAACACAGACAGTATTGGAAACAAATGTGACAGAGGCATCGGAAGGATGTACACTGGTTGGTGTATATGGATCCTATTTTGCACAGGCGAAGGAAGCACTTGCTAAGATCAATGAAATTCGAAAAGAAGCATGTGAAGCAGGAAATATACGAGATCCGAGAAATTCCGGCAGATATCTTCAGCCATCGGATTATGTTCCCTTGAAATGGTCGAGTGATCTGGAGTATATTGCACGTATCCGTGCGGCAGAAGCGGGAATTGCATTCCGGTTTATGGATTCCGGACATGATCGTTTGAATGAAAAGGGTACTTTTTCCATTGGCAGTAATGGGATAAGTTCTTCTTCCGAAGATCTTGCTTACTATCATATCCAGGATATGATTGAAGGAATTCTGCTTTGGTATAGTGAAAAACAATATTGGGTAAAACAGGATTTCAGTGAGGAAACCGGTCATTATACAAGTATGATCAACCCGAAGTATACCTATGTTGGTTTTGGCGGTTTTTATTCAGAGGCTGCTCCGTATCCGGCAACAATGGCAGGAGAGTTTTCCGAAAAATCGGATTTGGATGAGACAATGATGGAAGCACCGGAAGATGTGATGCAGAAGATCGAAGTATCAAATGACTATATACAGGAAACGTATCTGGACGGGGATGACCGGATTTTTACAAATGGAACGACGACGGTGACGCCGCGTGTGAAACTTCGAAGAAACAATGCAATTCGTAATGTGTGGTCAATGGAAGATGTTACCTATACTTCATCGGACCCGGCGGTGGCGACGGTGACACAGGATGGTCGGGTGACAGGAATTACCAATGGAACGGTTACCATTACGGCAAAATCCGGGGACACGATCGTAGCGCAAAAAGAAATCACAGTAAAATGTAATCATCCGAGAAAAATGACATTGTATACGGAATCTACATGTACGAAAGAAGGAAAAAAACAATATTATTGTGCCACTTGCCAGAATACGATAGAAGAAGTCGTGGCGAAAAAAGCACATGATTATGTTTATGGAGAGGCAGATTCCGAGGGAAAAAGCACCGGAAAATGTTCCGTGTGCGGCGATACGATACATATTACTCCGCCGACAAATATGAAATTGTATTGGCGAAACAGCACAAGTTCTATCTCCAGTTATTCGACGGTTTTTCCGACGAGCAACCCGGTAGGATCCCTGTTATACTGTTGGATTCAGGTGAGTGATGGAGACCCGGATTATAAGGATATGGTAATGGAATCCACAAATGAAGAAGTGGCAGCAGCACCGGAAAAGGCGAGCAATAATACACCATACGACCATTTTGAGATTTTGGCGGAAGGAATCACGAAATTGAGTGTATATCCGAAGTACAATCCACGCATTAAGCAGACCTTTATGCTGCGTGTCGGTGACGAAGGAAGTCAGGACATTTCGGATATGGATGTCAGCTTGTCAAAAGACGCCTTTATCTATGATGGAAATGCCTGTAAGCCGGAAGTGACAGTATCTTACCGAAAAGACACGGTGCTGGAGCAGGGTATTGATTATACGATTTCCTATGAAAAGAATGTCAATGCCGGAACGGCGACAGCGGTAATTTCCGGTAAGGGGCTTTTCCATGGTACGATTCGAAAAGATTTTACGATTCAGAAAACAGGAGAAGTATCGCATATTCACGAGGTGGTCATTGATGAAGCAGTTGCAGCTACTTGTACCAGAGACGGTGTGACAGAGGGAAGTCATTGCTCGAAGTGTGGTGAGGTGCTGGAGAAACAGACAGTCATTCCGGCGATGGGACATCAGTATGCCGGAGGAACGTGCGAAAGGTGCGGAGACATTCTTTATATCGAAATAGATGGAGTGCGTTATACAAAGGAAGAAGACCTTTCCGGCAATGTGACGATACATGTTTGTGCGAAACCGGGGGAGAAGATTTCCGGTAAAGTGAACATTCCGGCAGAGGTTGCGATGGGAGATATGGCTTATACAGTTACGGTTATTGACGCCAATGCATTTGCTGATCAGACAGAACTTACCTATGTGACATTGCCAAAAACAATTACCAATATTGGAAACAAAGCATTTGCCGGCTGTACCGCCCTGAAAGGAATGAAATTTAAGGCAAAGATAGCACCAGAGGCAGCAGAGGACGCTTGGAAAGGAGCTGGAACCGAAGATTTCACGATACTAACTCCGAAAAATGCGAGGGATTATTACAACATTGAAAAAATATCCGGAGCGACAGTTCGTCCGGAAACGGATGCAGAACATGAACACGATATGCAGAAATTTGAAGCAAAGGCACCGACATGTACTCAGCCGGGAAATATCGAATATTATATTTGCCGGGACTGTGACAAGGTGTATGCAGATGAGGATGGCAAAGAATGTATTTTGCTCACAGAAACTTATTTGCAGTCATTGGGACATGATTGGGAATCCGATTTCAGAATCGATACCCCTGCGACTGAGGCGACGCAGGGCGAAAAGTCCATTCACTGCCGTCGGTGTGGAGAACGTTCCCGCATCGTAAAATATTCGCTGGAAGATGAAAAGAATAGTTCCAATGACAATAGCAGCAGTGCCGGTAATTCGGAACAGGAGAATCTTTATTATGAAGGTTCCAATGAGAATGAGGACACAGAATATGGTACAAAGATAACGTATTCGTATCTGTTAAAAGGTTCTTTATTTAAGGCAAAAGGACTTCGTTACCGGGTCAATGCCGTCAATGCGAAAAAGGGCATCTTTGATGTCATCTGCATGGGCAGCAACTCAAAGAAGATCAAAAAAATAACAGTGCCAAATTATGTAAAATACAAAGGAATCCATTATCGTGTCACGGGAATCGGCAAGAACGCGTTTGCCGGCTGCCGCAAAGTAAAAACGGTAAAGATTCAGAGTATGTATCTCAAGAAAAAGAATATTGGGAAGAATGCTTTTCGTGGAATTTCGAGAAAAGCATCGGTTTATGTGCCGGCCGGAAAAATGAAAAGCTATCGAAAATGGCTGAAAAAAGCAGGATTGTCCTGTATATTAAAGGAAATGCAAAAGCACTAACAAATCCTAATATTGCTGTAGTTGGAACAAGGCATCCATCTGAATGGAGTCAAAAGGTAGAAGAACGATTAGTCAAAAAGATATTAGAACTTTCAGATAGAGTAGTTGTAAGTGGACTTGCATTAGGATGTGATAAGATCGCACATGAAGCAACGGTAGATGAAGGAAAAGCAAATAGGTCATATTTTGTTGAGAGAGATGCAATAGTAGCGGCCCTATCAGATGTAACATTTGTTGTAGAATGTGATGTAAAAAGCGGGACTATGCATACAGTTGATGCAGCATCCGAATATAAACGAAGACTAAGTTGCTATTATCCACCAAGTATGGAAATGGGTGGATATGCGGGTAATGAGTTTATGGTAAAAACTAAAAAGGCTATAAAGGTGAGTGATACCGAAGATTTGATTGAGTTGTTTTCATTAATGGAAGATGATGATTCGGAAAATCCGATAAAGGAGCCTCATCAGCTCAGTTTTGAAAATTATTTGAAGAATAGCTAAATATGAATACCCCACTCTATAGATTTTAATTAAGAGAAGGGATACCGTCGACTTGAGTGCGAAAGTTGGAGAAAGCCTGTAAATAAAGGATTTCTGGCGGTAAAATTGAAGAGGGAGAAACTCCGCAGGAGGCGCTGAAACGTGAGATTATGGAGGAACTTGATACAGAGATTAAAGTAGGTGAATTGATCGACACGATAGAATATGATTATCCAGCATTTCGCCTTTCCATGGATTGCTTCTGGTCAGAGGTTATTTCGGGAGATTTGGTTCTGAAGGAACACGAAGCCGCAAAGTGGTTGAAACGGGAAGAGCTGAACTCGGTGAAATGGCTGCCGGCGGATGTGACGTTAATTGATCAAATTGCGAAAAGGATTGTTTAAATTACTTGATGATATAATCCCCCCGTTCTCCCTTGATTCGCTGTTTATTAAATGTGAATATAATTCCGCAGACAGAGGAGCTTAGTGAATATAAGCTTGTGGTAGCCCCGATGATGTATATGCTGAAGCCGGAGACAGCTGTACGGTTGAAAGAATATATCCAAAAAGGCGGACAGCTTCTGGCAACCTATGTGACGGGATATGTTGATCGGAATCAGCTTTGTTATCTCGGAGGATTTCCGGGAGATGGCTTAAAGGATGTATTTGGTGTTATCAGTGAAGAAATTGATACCTTTTATCCGACGGATCGCAATCAGGTAACATTGTGGGATGGAAGCAAAGCTCAGGTGCGGGATTATGCAGAGCTTCTTCGTGTGCAGGAAGATGTCCGAATATTGGGACAGTATGATGCGGACTTTTATCAGGGAATGCCGGCGGTGACAGAGCATTCTTATGGAGCGGGAACGGTATATTATGTGGCAGCGCGTATGGAATCACATGCAAACCGGCGTATTCTGGAGCTGCTTGTGTGCCGGAGTGGTTTGGACTTGCCAAAACTTCCGGAAGGAGTAGAATATCATGTAAGAGAAGCCGGGGGCGAGCGATATATATTCCTGCTAAATCTGGAGGAAAAGGAAAAGCAGATAGACGG
>ENA-OPLO01000675-OPLO01000675.1-human-gut-metagenome-genome-assembly--contig:-NODE-675-length-10805-cov-2.145302_pt1 | contig 10805 bp, 9 predicted proteins | sample MGYA00241818_ERZ501721 | MGnify/ENA primary metagenome ERZ501721 (study PRJEB25962, sample SAMEA2042096) | human gut metagenome | biome: human gut; feature: human-associated habitat; material: faeces... | reverse complement strand
TCCTTTTTCCCCACTTACGGGCCACATAATATTTCGACGTATCCTCTACAGGAAGATGGCGTACCCCGATCATCAGCGTGCACCCAGCCTGCAAAGCTACTGGCTCATCGTGCAACTGGTACTCGTAAGATATTGCGGCTGTATCTTTAACCACATGACAGTTCAGTGCCACATCCTCATACAACATTCCTCGGGGGATAACCAGTTCCATACCCGGTTCCTGAACCACATTACCTTTATTCCATGCCAAATAATGTTTTACCTGCGGATGATATTCCTCTATCGGCTGCCTACGGCCACGCACAATGAAACGATAAGTCGAGTTATTCCCGTATAAATCAGCTAATTCATAACGAAAATGATAATCGCGTTCTTCATCAATCGTAACCACCCCTCCTTCATCATTGGCTTGTAACATGCGCAAACTATTTCCGGGAAGAATTTGTGAGCGCATCACCCAATTATGCCTCTTTACATTCTCCTCATAGTCTGTCCAGGCATTAATCATCCGGTTCTCTTCGGGCAAAACGCCATCCACCGTACTGCGAAAAACTTCTGTCGTATCCACATAGAGTACCACGGAACGCACACCATAATTATTATGTGTGCCATCCATATAGTCGTATGCCTTAATGCCAGCGGCTATTTTCCCCCAAGCAGAAACCGGTTGTCCCAAAGAAGCAACAGATATGGATTTTTTTCTTTGTGAGCCTTCCACAACTCCAGCGCCCCGCTGCGGATAAAGCATAATCATTGACGCACGTGGCGGAGTAGTGTCTTTAATTTTATCGGTATAGAACTGTAAGGGATCTATCAATTCACCAGTATCCGTACGGCGTATCTCCATATGCAGATGCGGTCCGAAAGAATACCCTTCATTACCGCTTAAAGCAATGATTTCTCCAGCTTTGAAACTGACCTGATGAGGCTCGAATTTCAAATCCACAGCAAAAGTTTCATGCCGATATTGATATTCCTCCACCACTTTTGCCACTGCAGAAGCAAATTTCAACACATGTCCATATACTGAAGTATATCCATTGGGATGCGTAATAAAAATAGCCTGCCCATATCCTCCGGGAGTAACCAGTACACGGCTCACATATCCGTCGGCAATGCAATGAATAGGTTTTCCCACCTCTCCCTGGGTTTTAAAATCCACTCCTCCATGAAAGTGGTTAGAACGCAGTTCACCGAAATTACCGCTCAGAATAAGCGGAAAATCAAAAGGAGGACGGAATACAGGAGCAGCCGGTTCTTCCTGTGCCCGTACAGCAAGAACACTGCCCAAAGCTGCTATGATTATATAATTTCGTAAAGTCATTTTCTTTATTTTATGGAGAACTCATCACAAAAATTTTGAATCTCTCCGCAAACTTACAAATAAAAAACAGAATATCCCTTAAAACAATGTTGCTAAACATACATTTATTACGAAAAAAACATATCCGGACAAAACCTACTTTTCTGACATTTTGTTATCTTTGAGGCAGTCAAACCCCTTAAATGTGACAATTATGATAGTAGGAATTCCTAAAGAAATCAAAAACAACGAGAATCGTGTATCATTAACCCCTGCAGGAGCACACGAGTTGGTACAGAGAGGTCACACGGTGTATATACAACACACCGCAGGTATAAACAGCGGATTTTCCGATGAAGAGTATGAGAAAGTCGGAGCGCGTATCCTTCCTACTATAGAAGATGTGTACGCCATTGCCGAGATGATTATAAAAGTCAAGGAACCCATCGAATGTGAATATAACCTGGTACGTAAGGGCCAACTGGTATTTACATACTTCCATTTTGCCTGTGACAAAGAATTAACGGAGGCAATGATGCGTAGTGGTTCAGTATGCCTAGCTTACGAAACTGTAACAGACAAACAAGGAGGACTGCCTCTGCTGATTCCCATGAGTGAAGTGGCGGGACGAATGTCCACTCAGGAAGGAGCACGTTTTTTGGAGAAGCCTCAAGGAGGACGTGGCATCTTGCTAGGTGGAGTTCCCGGTGTCAAGCCAGCCAAAGTGCTGGTATTAGGCGGCGGCATTGTAGGAACCAATGCAGCTTTAATGGCTGCAGGATTAGGGGCTGATGTCACAATCTGTGATATTTCATTACCCCGCCTGCGTCAGTTGAGTGAGTTCATGCCTAAAAATGTAAAAACATTATTCTCGTCCAGCCACAATATAGAAAAAGAACTGCCAACAACTGATTTGATAATCGGTGCAGTTCTTATCCCCGGTGCAAAGGCTCCCCACCTCATAACACGCCCTATGCTGAAACTGATGAAAAAGGGTACTGTACTGGTAGATGTGGCCATTGACCAAGGAGGATGTTTTGAAACCTCCCATCCCACAACTCATGCCGAACCTATTTACGAAGTAGACGGTATCATCCATTACTGTGTGGCAAATATTCCGGGAGCCGTGCCGTGTACTTCAACCTTGGCATTAACCAATGCTACACTGCCATACGCTATCAGATTGGCAGATCTTGGTTGGGAAAAAGCTTGCGGAAACGATCCGGGACTAAAAAACGGCTTGAATATTGTCAACGGAAAGATTGTGTTTCCGGCCGTGGCAGAGGCCTTTGGCTGGAAGATTTAATAAAGTATGGATCCTAATGGAAAAAAGGAAGGCCGTCACGAAGGTCTTCCTTTTTTACGATATAATACTTATAAGGATTATCATCTCATGATTTTTCAAGCACTTCTTCCAAGGATTCTTCCTGCTGTTTTTTCCCTGTCCGACTTACAATCCAAATGCTGACTTCGTAAAGCAAATACATAGGCACAGACACCATCATCAATGTAAAGACATCTGACGTAGGAGTGATAACAGCTCCAACTATCAGAATAATAACAATAGCATGACGACGATACCGCTTCATAAAATCAGCCGTAAGAAATCCCAGTTTGGCAAAAAGCCAACAAAGGACAGGAATCTCGAAAACAATCCCCATCATCAGGCTCATCATCATCAATGTATCCATATACGAAGACAAAGTAATCGTGTTCTCCACTTCCATACTGACCTGATAGGTAGCAAGAAAACGGAAAGTAAGAGGGAAAATCAAAAAATAATTCAAAAGAACTCCCATCATAAAAAGAAAATAGCCCCACCCTACAATCCGGGTAGAATATTTCTTTTCATTCTCGTATAAAGCCGGCGAAACAAAACGGAACAACTGATAAATAACATAAGGAGATGCCAGCAAAAAACCCGTATAAAAAGACACGCTCATATGAGTAATGAATTGAGCCGCCAATTGGGTATTGATCATTTTCACATAAAACACTTCCGGACATAATGAAGGCATAGCCATGAAATCAGCTATCCGGCAAAAAAAACGATAAATAATGAAATCAGCATTCTTAGGCGCTAGAACAATAGCAAAAAGCTCATCCTTAAACAAGAATGCTACCAACATTAGAAATACCACAGCCACTGCAATACGGAACAAGACATGGCGCAGTTCTTCCAGATGATCCCAAAAAGTCAGTATCTTCTGCTGTTGTTCCATCATTTGTCACTCTTTCGTTTCCCCTTTCTTATCTTTTCCATCTATATCATCCTCCACCCCGTTCATCCCTTCCTTAAAACTCTTAACCCCTTTGCCCAACCCCTTCATCAGTTCGGGTATCTTCTTCCCACCAAAGAATAAAAGAACAATCAATGCAATGAATAATATTTCCTGCATTCCTAATCCTAAAAATAATAATGTGCCTGTCATTTTATCTATTAACTATTAAATGATTTATCAAAAACCAAAGTCATCCATTTACCGGGATCTCCATCCATGACAGCTACCAGAACATAGCCAGCGCCACCATTTTCAGGCTGTTTCACAATTTGCAGCATAACATCAAATGTTTACAACTTATCTTTTTGCAATAGCTTTCAACAAAGCATAGCCACCAAAAATCTGGAGCAACATGCCCGGAATTCCAATCCGGAAATCCTGTGCCGCCAAATAGAAATCACCGACAAGAGCCCATTCTATCAAGGTACCCACCACCTGATATGCCATAACAGTCCCCAGCAATGCAGGAATCGTAATCTTACGGAAACGATCTGCCATATATCCCGCCACCAACGCCAACAATACCGACTTTACCAATATAGCCGGAAGTATGGTCACAAAAGGCATTCCAAACAAGAAGCTATTGACAAGCGGAGAAAGAACAGCCGTCAACATCCCCACTTTGAATCCATATTTATAAGCACCTATTAATGTGAAGAAATAAATGGGTAACATAGCAGGTCCACCCAAATGCACCAAATGACAAAGTTGCGGCAATACCACATTACCTACAATAAACACGAATGCAAATAAATAAGTATTTGCGTTTGTGTAATTTAACGAATAGAGTTTTGTTGTTGATTCCATGAATACTAACCTTTCATTTAATTTCTGCAAATATAATCATTTCATAAAGCAAGCTCCATCTTTTTTTTCCCTTTTCTTGTTTATATTATCAAATATTCTTCTATCTTCGCAATAGATTGATAAAATTACAACTATGAAATATTATAAATTCATCTATTTTTTAGCCTTCGTCCTTGGAATGTCAACATGGGCACAGGCACAAAGTACTCCTTGTACCGGAAATGCATATAGCACAAACGCAGACTTCTTCCGTGCCTCAGCATCAGCTCAGAGCGGTGATGCCACTGCCTCCAAAAAGAAGGCGATCATTACAGCCCGTACCGCAATAACTAACCAGATCAAGGCAAAAGCAGAAATGGCTGCCAAGTCTCAAAAAAAATTCGGTAATGCAGAGTGGGAACAGTTCTCAGATCTGATCCATATGGCTACCCAGCAAGAGGCTGCTAACTTAAAAGTAATCTGTGAAAACAGCCGGCAGAGCGGTGGTAAATATAAAACAGACGTTGTGGTAGAATTGCCTAAAGCAGGAGTTCTGTCCACAATCATCAACCAAATAAAAAGTGATGATAAATTAAAAGGACTTTTTGAAGAAAGCCAGTTTAAGCAAGCGTTTTAAAGCCACTTGAATCCATCAGAGGAGTCAATGCAGTTTAAAAGGAAAACCTATTACATCAACCTAATCTTGACAGATTTATGGAAAAGTTGTACGATTACCTTCCCCAGCAATTGGTTACTTTCATTCTGGTGACCTTGTTCTCTTTACTCATCGGTTTATCCCAACGGAGAATCAGCCTGAAACGAGAGGGGGAAACTACGCTTTTCGGCACAGACCGGACTTTTACTTTTATCGGCATTTTGGGATATCTCCTCTATATACTTGATCCTAAGGAAATGCATTTATTTATGGGAGGCGGAATAATTTTAGGTATGTTACTGGGCATCAATTATTATGTCAAGCAATCCCAGTTCCACGTGTTTGGAGTGACAACAATCATCATCGCCCTTATCACCTATTGTATGGCTCCTATCATAAGTACACAACCTTCCTGGTTTTACGTGATGATGGTAGTCACCGTGCTTCTTTTCACAGAAATGAAACACACCTTCACAGAACTTGTACAACGGATGCAGAATGATGAAATGATCACACTGGCAAAATTTCTGGCTATCAGCGGTATCATTTTGCCCATGCTACCCAAGGAACCTCTCATACCGGGTATCAATCTCACTCCATACACCATTTGGCTGGCTACTGTAGTCGTATCGGGTATCTCCTATTTGTCCTACCTGCTGAAGCAATATGTTTTCCGCGAATCAGGCACTTTGGTTTCGGGCATTATCGGTGGTCTGTATAGCAGCACCGCTACCATTTCCATCCTTGCCCGCAAATGCAAACGGATACAAGCGCATGAAATACCGGAATATGTATCTGCCATGATGCTTGCTGTCAGCATGATGTTCTTACGTTTCATGATTTTGATCCTTATATTCAGCACTTCCATCTTTCTGAATATTTACCCCTATCTGCTCATCATGTCTGCACCCGCCGCCGGCATCGGCATATTCATCCATAAAAAGCATACTATAAAAGGCGAGCGCGAAGTTATTGAAGAAACGGAAACGGAAAGTAATCCACTGGAATTCAAAGTCGCTCTGATCTTTGCTTTATTATTTGTAGTATTTACATTTCTGACTCACTATACATTGGTTTATGCAGGAACAGGAGGTTTGAGTATTCTCTCCATTGCAACAGGATTAAGTGATATCACTCCTTTCATACTAAACCTGTTACAAGGCGGAAACATTCCGGCAACCATTGTAGGGGCCTGTATCATGCAAGCTATCATCAGCAACATCGTAGTGAATATGTTCTATGCCATATTTTTTTCCTCCCGCAGAAAAGAAATGCTGCCTTATGTATGGAAAGGATTCCTCACTGTCATTGGAGTAAACGCTGTACTATTACTCATCTATTACTTCTAAATTATATTCTCATAAAAAAACATGCGGATAACAGGATTTTTCAGACAATCCATATCATCCGCATACTTTTTAATATTCTAATAAATCCCTATCAGAAAAGTAGAATATAAGCCAATGAACTAAGACTGATCACCGCCCAAAGAGCAACACCTTGAATCAGAGGTTTCATACCTACTTGCTTCAATACATCCATAGACAAGGAAGCTCCAATAAAGAACATGGTAATAATCAATCCTTTACGTGCCAGTCCGGAAACAGCCTGCCCGAATTGAGGCACACCATCCAGCACATAAGTATTCAGAATGATAGCCACAACAAAATAAAGGATAAACCAAGGAATGCTTACTTTCTTACCGCTTCCCTTGAAAATAAAAGAAGTAGCGAATGCCAAAGGAATAATCCAAAGTGCACGGGTCAGTTTGATTGTTGTCGCCACTTTCAACGCCTCTTCACCGTATGCCGCACCTGCTCCCACCACAGAACTCGTATCATGAATAGCAATAGCTGCCCAAGTACCAAACTGTTGTTGATCTAACCCAAACATATGGCCTAACACCGGAAAAATAAACAAAGCGATGGCATTCAATACAAAGATAGTAGCCAAAGCCACAGACATCTCACTATCTTTAGCTTTCAATACAGGACCCACAGCAGCAATAGCGCTTCCCCCACAAATTGCAGTACCCGAACTGATAAGATAAGCCGTATCACGATCTACCTTCAAAAGTTTATGCCCTATAAACATACCTATAATCATTGTACCGATTACAGAAATGATCGTGAATTCCATTCCTTCCTTACCGGAAGCCAGAGAAGCCTGAAGATTCATACCGAACCCCAATCCCACTACAGAATATTGCAACAAATATTTAGAAACCTTTTTATTGAACTTAGGATAGGCCTGTCCGCAAACTAATGCAAATATCAACCCCAGAAATAAAGATACGGGGGGAGTGACCCACTGGGAAAATGAAGCCAATACCGGAATATAGTCCATCAACAAAAAGACCGTTAACGTGGAAAGCAAACCTACATAAATAGTTTTGCTGTTTTGCTGTAAAGCTGTTACTGAAATCATATATTTTACTTTTTAACATTATTTCTCCATTTCGGGATGCAAAGGTAATATATGTTTCAAAAACAATCTAATCGTTTTTAATTATAAGTTATAACTTTTCCTTATAATGATTGGCAAATTGCATGAACAGAGCCGGGAGCCCTGTATCCTGCCCTTGCAATTGGACAAAATCAAATTCACGAAACATCACCAGGTCTTTTATATCCAATACTTTAAACTTCCCTGAATACAGTTCTTTATTAATAGACCGGATAGACAAAATCCCCATGCACTCACTATTTTCCAGAAATAATTTAATGCTCTCTGTACTTCCCAGGTGCATACGGATAGTAAGGTCCGATAACTTTATGTTGTGTTTATGCAAAGCGGTAATCAATACATCCAATGTTCCCGAACCTCTTTCACGAAGTACAAGAGGAACTTCTTTCAATTCATCCAAAGTTATCTCATCATAATCCATCCACTTACTATGAGTATGGACGATAGCCACCAGCTCATCTTGCAGAAAAGGAGTATATTTCAAATTAGGTTGCCGGGTATTTCCCTCTACCAGTGCCAAATCTATACGATGTTCCTGCAATGCCTTTTCCACCTCAGAGGAGTTCCCGCTGAAAAGTGATAAAGACACTTGCGGAAACTTCTCGATGAAGCGGGCCAGCAAAGGGGGAAGCACATATTGGGCAATTGTAGTACTGGCTCCCAAGCGCAACTCACCGGTATGCTCATTACGTAATAAGTTCATCTCGTACTCCAAGCGTCCGTAATCTTCCAAAATTTTCTCACAATGCTCCAACAACAACCTGCCTGCATCAGTCAGCAAGATCTTGTTCCCCATTCGCTCAAAAAGGCGTGTCTGGTACATCGTCTCCAATTCCTGAATATGCTTGGTTATAGCCGGCTGACTAATAAACAGCTCTTGCGAAGCCTTTGTAAAGCTGAGGTTTTTCGCAACACTACTGAATACTCTTAACCTGAAATCAGACATGTTTTTTAATGATTATAGTTCGTCTGCTTTAATTCCTAACGACTGTAAAACAGCGAATCCAAACATCTCCCACTGATAAGCGACTTCACTGGTTGGAGGATTCATACCGAATACCGTCATTTTTTCTTTTCCGTCCACCTTATTTAATATAGCAGGAACTTTATCTCCATATTCTTCTTCGGCAGGGACAATAATCACCCGTTTCACCTCTTTTGCATCAACCACCACTCTCAAAGACTCCAGAAACAACTCTTCGCGACTAGCCATATCCGATGGTTCGAAAGAATAAAGTGCAAACTCTCCCAACTGGCTTTTGAAAGCCACGTTATTTAATTCCTTTTCCAAATCCGACGGCTGAAAAGCATCCATTTTCTTACTTTCCTCGTCATAAATAAATAATACCTGAACTGCATTCTCCCCCAAGGGTATTCCACTATCCAGTGACAGACATTCCAACAACACCGGTAAATCCGCTTTCGGCAACTTACGGCCCACCACGTCACCAAAATGTTTGGATAAATCACCCGCCACCCTGTCTACATAGGCTACATCCACCAGAATTACAGTATCTGCAAACTTTATTTCATTTGTCATCTCGTTTTCATTTTATGATTTCGATGCTAAGATAGCAATTATCATCTGCCTGCAAAAAGAGTTATCTGCCTTTTTGTGTACAATTCGGACTTTTTTTCATTTAAAAGCCGGAGAGCCTGCCATTTTGTCTTCTTATTTTACTTCATTAGCTTTCTTTTTCTTTTTGGCAAACTATTTGACGATTATCAAATGAAATCGCAAAAGCCACTGAACAAAGCAGTGACAGTTACGTTTTCAATAGGTATTTGAATAATATTTAGAAAGGAGATACAATATGAATTTTAACAACTTCACAATTAAATCACAGGAGGCAGTGCAACAAGCGGTGAACATAACTCAAGCCCGCGGACAGCAAGCTATCGAGCCTGTGCATCTGTTGGCCGGAGTACTGAAAGTAGGTGAAAACGTCACCAACTTCATTTTCCAGAAATTGGGAATGAACGCCCAGCAGATCGCATTGGTCATCGACAAGCAAATTGACTCGCTGCCTAAGGTTTCGGGAGGAGAACCTTACCTTAGCCGTGAAAGCAACGAGATATTACAAAGAGCCGTACAGTATTCCAAAGAGATGGGTGACGAATTCGTTTCACTGGAAGCTATTATCCTAGCCTTGTTGAATGTAAAGAGTACTGTCGCTACCATATTGAAAGACGCGGGAATGACAGACAAAGAGCTGCGCTCCGCCATAGCAGAACTACGTAAAGGTGAAAAAGTAACTTCACAATCCAGTGAAGACACTTATCAATCCTTAAGCAAATATGCCATTAATTTGAATGAGGCTGCCCGCAGCGGAAAACTTGATCCGGTTATCGGGCGTGATGAAGAAATACGTAGGGTATTACAAATATTAAGCCGCCGTACCAAGAATAATCCGATTTTAATCGGTGAGCCGGGTACCGGTAAGACCGCCATTGTTGAAGGCTTGGCACACCGTATCATCCGAGGTGATGTACCCGACAACTTGAAGAACAAACAAATCTTCTCATTGGATATGGGCGCACTGGTTGCCGGAGCCAAATACAAAGGTGAATTTGAAGAACGTCTGAAATCTGTTGTCAATGAAGTAATCAAAGCCGAAGGCAGCATCATCCTGTTTATCGATGAAATCCATACCTTGGTCGGAGCCGGTAAAGGTGAAGGTGCCATGGATGCCGCCAATATATTAAAACCCGCCTTGGCCCGTGGTGAGCTCCGCAGCATCGGAGCCACTACTTTGGACGAATATCAGAAGTACTTCGAAAAGGACAAGGCATTGGAACGCCGGTTCCAAACCGTTATGGTAGCCGAACCGGACACGCTGAGCACCATCTCCATTCTGCGTGGATTGAAAGAACGTTACGAAAACCATCACAAGGTACGTATCAAAGATGAAGCCATCATTGCCGCTGTAGAATTGAGTAACCGTTACATTACCGAACGTTTCCTTCCGGACAAGGCTATTGACCTGATGGATGAAGCTGCTGCCAAATTGCGTATGGAACGTGATTCCGTGCCTGAAGAACTGGATGAAATCTCACGTCACCTGAAACAACTGGAAATTGAACGTGAGGCCATCAAACGTGAAAAAGACGAGCCGAAATTACAACAACTGAATAAAGAGATTGCCGAACTGAAAGAACAGGAAACCTCTTACAAAGCCAAATGGCAGAGTGAAAAGGAACTGGTCAACAAGATTCAGCAAAACAAGCAGGAAATAGAACAATTGAAATTTGAAGCCGAGAAAGCGGAACGTGAGGGAGATTACGGTAAAGTTGCCGAAATCCGTTACGGAAA
>ENA-OPLO01000662-OPLO01000662.1-human-gut-metagenome-genome-assembly--contig:-NODE-662-length-10920-cov-2.483847_pt1 | contig 10920 bp, 10 predicted proteins | sample MGYA00241818_ERZ501721 | MGnify/ENA primary metagenome ERZ501721 (study PRJEB25962, sample SAMEA2042096) | human gut metagenome | biome: human gut; feature: human-associated habitat; material: faeces... | reverse complement strand
AGAGACTTTCATGGACATTCGAAGAAGTTGATGGAAAGCTTAAGGGAATCATGGAAACAATCTACGCTAACATTTCAGATGCTGCTAAGAGATATGATATGACAGTTGGTGGAAAGACAGACTATGTTGCTGGTGCTAATATCGCTGGTTTCGAGAAGGTTGTTGACGCTATGCTTGCTCAGGGAGTTTGCTAATTACAGGCTTTAATGTAATAATTGTCTTATAATATGATTTAATTGTAAGGTTCTGCAGACAATATGTCTGTAGAACCTTTTTTTACTTGGCAGATTGCGAAAAATGATTTATATTATATGATTGTAGAAGTATAAAAATGGAGGTCTGTATGAGAAAGAATATAGCAAGAGTATTGCTGTACACAGCATGTGCGGTACTTGTTGTTTTTTATATATTAGTATTATGGTGGGGAAAGAATCCTAAGGTTGGAACAGAATACCGAATGTACTATCTGACACATGAGCTTACAGACTGGCCGGGTTATGGTAATCTGAAATATACATTTGGAACGAAAGAGATATGTACAGAACATAAAGACCGTAATGGTAAAGAACAAAGCAATGTCTGCAGCCGTAAAGGTCAGGGCTGGCAGAAAACAAAGAGATATGAAGGAACGAAGAATACAGACAAAGATTCATATATATACTATATTCCGGAGGAATCATCTGATAATATATATCTTGTATGTGATATTACGGAATATGATACAACAGCCGTTGGTGATAAAGGAATTGAAGTATATGTGAATGATAAGCTGATTGGAAATATAGACAGCAAGGGAACAACGAAGCTAAAGATAGGATATGTCAGCGGTGATGAGCTTCTTACAGTGAAGTTTCATGCTGACAATGCAGAATATACTCTTTACAGTATAAGCCTTGATAAAGGTCAGGCGGAAACTTAAATCCAAAGATGACAGAATATGTGTAAATGTATAGAAAGGTAGAATTATATGAAGAAATCGGGATTTAAATCATTATTAAAAAAGATCAGGCCATACGCAGTACCTGGTATAATAACAGGTCTGGTTATGATTGTAATACTTATACTTAAAGGTATATGGCCTTTTGGAAGCAGCAGAATAGATTATTTTGACAACATGCAGCAGGTAGCACCGCTTTATGCACATCTGTGGGATTTCATGCATGGTAAGGCATCAATATGGTTTGACTGGTATACAGGTCTTGGAACAAATGTGTCAATGAGTATATCAGCATTTTCAATGATTACACCGTTTAATCTTTTATTATATTTTGTTCCAAGAAGTTACATATTAGAGAGCATATCAATAATTACACTTGTTAAGATGATATTCATGTCAGTTGCAATGTATGCGCTTATTAATAAGAAATACAATAATCTTGTGTATGGATTAAAGGTTATGTTTTCATGCATGTATGCCTTTTGTGGTTATGTAATTCTCTATGGTTCATGCTTTACACCATGGATGGATATAGTTGCATTTTTCCCTATTCTTATAATGGCATATGACAGAATGCTTGAGACAGGAAAGAAAATGTTATATATATGCATGATTGCGTTGTGCTTCATAATTAATTATTACTTAAGTGCAATGTCACTTATATACATATTCCTTATCTGTGGAATAAGAATGGTAGTTATGCAGGAGAGAAAGCAGTGGAAGGAAACTGCATGGAATGTCGGTATAGGCACAATTGCAGGTATCGGACTTTCAGCATTCGTGCTTGTTCCTGTATTTGCACAGCTTTCTTCATCACAGAGAGGTGGTGCGTCTAAGGGGCTTTTATCACAGTATGCAGGCTGGATAACAAGTTCAATCGTTACAGATGGTGCAATGGCAGCACTGCAGCGCTGGATGATGCTTTATGGACTTGCATTCGTTATAGCAGTTATTATCATGGGGATAAAAATATATAAGTCAGACAGAAAACAGCTTATATATTCTGTAGCTATGCTTGTTGTTGCATTAGGTCCGGTGCTTATGGAGGCTACTAACCTTATGTGGCATTTTGGCTCATATAACGGATATACATTAAGAAACGGATATCTGATATCGTTCACACTTATCTGTATTGCTGCAGGAATGGCTGAGAAGATGTTTGCAGATATACCATTAAAGGGTGCGTTTTATCGCAGGCAGACAGCGATAGTAGCGGTAATTGGTGCAGTATATGTTATGATTTATAACATATTACCAATAAACAATGAAATGCTTGCAATGGCATTTTTTATAATGATATTTGCAATAATGTTTGCAGTGTATATGTTTATGCTCATAAGAAAGAAAGAATTTAACTGCAAATCAGTTATCCTTGTTATTGCACTTGAATTGTTTATCGGTGCATATGCTCTTATAGGACCTCCTAAGTTTTATACATATGAAGATTATCAGATTGGTGATTATGTGCAGTATGCCAATGATGCGGCAGACAGCCTTGATATAGAAGAGTCTGCTACAGACAGAATAGTAAATCCTGATATCAGTCTTAATGCCAATTATCCTCTTATATTGAGAAGAGGAGCATTATCAAGCTTTACAGCAGCTTTAGAGGACGATACACAAAGTTATGCCAAGAGATGGGGATATTCTAAGTATTTCCTGTGGCTGTTAGATTCAGGTGGAACAGTATTCAGTAATGCAGTGCTGCATGTTACACAAGCAGTTAATATCAATGAACTTGACAGTGCTTTATATACATTAGAGAAGAAGGAAGGCGATTACAGCCTTTACAACACTAATTATAACCTGCCATTTGGATTCTGTGTTGACAGCAGCTTCAGCAAGCTTGATATGACTAATGTTGACTGGATTACATACCATAACAGAATGTATAAAGCAATGACTGGAGATAAAGAAACATTTGTAACAAGAATATATCCACAGGCAGAGACTGCTGGCAATATTAAGTCCATGACTATTAATGTCGGAAGCAGAAGTGCTATATATATGAATATTGCAGATGTGAAGAAGCCTAATGCGGATGCTAATGCATCTAAGCTTGAGAGCAGCATACATGTATATGTGAATGGTGAGGCAGTTGTTGTACCTACACTTGGAGATGTTAATAATACAGCATATTTTACGGATTATAATAATAATCTTCTTTATCTTGGCATATTTGAAGATGAAGATGTTCAGATTAAGATTGAATATGATAAGCCTAAATATATGAACCAGAGTAAGATGACTATCGGACTTCTTAATATGGAGAAGATGGATAAGCTCTGTGAGGATTTCGCAGATAAGCAGACAGATGTTTCATATACTAATAATACGCTTACAGTTAAGATAAACAGTGATGGAACTAAGGATTATGCCCTGATACCGGTTATTAAGAGCGCTAACTGGACCGTGACACTTGATGGAAAGACAGTTAAGACTAAAGAGATAGCAGGGCTGTTTACAGGTGTACAGGTTCACGAAGGCGAGAATACATTAGTGTTTACATTTGTGCCAAAGGGCAGAAATGCAGGACTGCTTATTACACTTGTGACATTGTTAATAACTGTGTTATGCCTTGTGATTAATTATAAGAGAACTATAAATGTTCCTGTATGGGCTAAGTACTGTGCACAGTATATATATATTGGATTGTTTGCAATAGTTGTGGCTGCAATGTTTGTAGTACCTGTAATAAGTACAATCCCGGCAGCTGTATATCATATAATCCGTATATTATTGAAATGAGGCATAAGATGAACAGACTAAAAAATAATGAGAATTGTAGGCTTCTGTTAAAGATATTGATTATATTTGCGATATCAAGACTGATTATGCTTATCATGGTTCCTGTGTATAATGGAATTATGGGGACACACAGATCATTTCTGTTTCTTATGAACGAGTGGGATGCAAAGAAATATGCCTATATAATCAATCATGGCTATACACACCCTACGGATATTGATCCTCAGGCTAACTGGGCGTTCTTCCCATTATATGTTATCGTGTGTGCAGCATTAAAGGCAGTGACAGGCGGGCTTATTAATACTTATGTTATTGGAATGATAGTATCTAATATATGCATAATTATTGCAGCATTCTTTGCTGTTAAAGGTCTTAAGAAGCAGACTTCTATTAAAGAAGAATATACTATGATTATGCCAGTGCTTTTATTTATGGCACCTTACACCTTCTATTGCAGTTCTGTATATACGGAAGCGATGTTTATAATGTTTATTGTACTTTTTTTCTATTTCCTTTTTGAGAAGAAATACATGGCAGCAGGAATTATGGCAGCATGCTCAAGTGGAACAAGAATTGTAGGCTGTATACTTGTATTTGCACTGGTTGTACAGCTATATATTGACATGGAAGGAACTAAGATAAGCTTTGGCAGGGTTAAGACATTTGTAATGGATATGTTTAAAGCACCTAAGAAGATACTGTCAGTGCTTGTGTGCCCGCTCGGTGCATTTGCATATATGGCGTTTCTTAATTTCTTCTGTGGTGATGCATGGGCATATAAGAATGTCCAGATTGCATGGAGAGATGATGAGTATTTTCCAATTATAGGCGTGCTGTGGAAGGCATGTACAGGACAGATTGAGCCAAGATACACATATATGGGTTGGTTCTGTATTGCAATACTGATTCTTTATGGATATATGTTTTACAGAAAATATTACTCAATGGCAGTGTTTGGAATTATATCACTTCTTGTGCCATTGACATCACACGTTATGAGTACATGCAGATTTACGGCAGGAACATATGTTGCATTTGTGGGAGTGTATGACATACTTACAAGATGTAATAAGGCTGTAAGATACATTATTATGGCGGTTCTTATTGCAATCGAAATATATCTTTTGTTCTTATGGTACAATTCAGACTGCTGGCTTATGTAGCAGTCAGAAGAGGAGGCAGATATGTCAGATATAATATCAGAGATAAGCAGAATCAGTGAAGATGAGCTGCGAATGCAGATAGCGCTTATTGACAATGTTAATATATCTAATGCAGTTAAAGAGACCGGGTACAGGCTGGTTAATGTGCTTGCAGATGTTGCCAATTCATTTACACAGAGTATAGGAATAAAGAATTCAATTGATTATGAGGTAAAAAAGGTATCAGATCTCGTGCGGGAAGACTGCCTTCGTTATAAGGCGTTAGACAGGGAAAAACTTGAGAAAATGTTATATGAGCGGCTTGAAGTGATGTGTCCTGAAATTGAAGGAGACATGAAGGATAAGGAAGTAAAAGAGCAGATGTCCAGATACATTATTGATGAGGCGGCATCTGCATACGGAATTAATAAATATATGTCACCCGCTCATAAAATAGAAGAAATAAGCATAAGATATAACAATGCATTTTTAAATAATATTATGAACCAGATACGTAATCTTACAGCTGTCCAGAAAAAGTCATATGCTGAACAGGTTGGAAGAAAATTAGGGGTTGCTTCAATGGAGACTAAACGTGAGGTTCAAAAAAGTCTTATGCCAGAGAAATTCAATGGCGAGGGAATTATAGATGTACTCGGCAGACAGAGAAGTACGACAAAGCTTGAAGCTGCAATAAGACTTCTTGGGGAAGATGCATTCTGGTCGACAGAGGCGCAGGTAAAGACAATGTATCAGGCAGTCAGAAATATGACAAGAATATCAAAACTTCAGGCGGCGGGATACATATGGAAGGTAAGCCATGCAAATGATATCAAGTTTTATGCACCATCAGACCTTATGCCGTCTTATATTGCTGCGGACAAAAAGAAAGCCGCTGATGATAAGGACAGAGAATACCGTGTTATGTGTAATCAGGTTGAAAAGGCACGCAAGGAATTAGAAAAATGTGAAAAGGATGTTTCTGTAAAGACAGACAGGATGACTGAAGCACAGAAGAAATATGATGCTGCCATGGACAGGCTTAATATTGCACAAAATGATTTTGCAAAACTTGAAGATGTCAAAGATGATTATATTAATAACAGAAAGACAGAAGATGAATCAAAACGATATTATGCACAGGTTAATGATACAAAGAGGGAAATGGACAGAAGTCTTGATGATAGTGACAGGAAGAAAAAAAGACTTCAGGAGACAGAGAAAGAATTAAAACTTGCATGTGAGAAGGCAGAGGAGAGAAAGATATATCTTGAATCTGTACAGAAAACGGCAGATGAAGAGACCAAAAAAAGAGCAAAGGAACTTAAGATAAAATGGACAGCCTTTTTCTTCAAATATTCATTTGATGATGAAGTATTTGAGTCTGCTGTGAGTATATTTAGCAGGGAAGAGTTACGATATATTGAAGAAACTTTAAAAGAGGCACATGATTCGGCTTCTATGCTGGCAGTAGGGGATAATAATGTGATAAGGGCATATACTGGTGGAAAATACACAGCTGTTATCACATATGAGGACAGACATATTATTTCTATACAAAGTATGTGACATCCGGAAAGGAAAAGATGAGACATGTATAATGAGATTGTGAATAGTCTTGACAGTATAAGTCAGTTTGCATCATCTACAGGATTAGAAAGAGGCAGACAGTTATTACATGATATGAATAATCCAGAGAAGTCATTAAAAATAATACATGTTGCCGGTACTAATGGAAAAGGATCGGTGTGTGCTTATATTGCAGGAATTTTACAGCATAATGGTTATAAGACAGGACTTTTTACATCTCCTCATCTTGATGATATAACAGAACGTATAAGAATCAATGGAATAATGATTTCACAAGAGGATTTTGAAGAAGCATACTGGTATGTGGAAGAACACAGGACACAGGAGCTTGCGTATTTTGATTATCTTTTTGGCATGGCAATGTATTATTACAGTAAGCATGATGTGGATTATGTTGTTATGGAAACGGGTCTTGGCGGAAAACTGGATGCAACTAATGCAGTTGATAATCCGGTTGTCTCAGTAATAACAACAATATCGCTTGAACATACTGCAATTCTTGGTGATACAATAGAAAAGATTGCAAATGAAAAAGCGGGGATAATTAAACCGGGAATACCGGTTGTGAGCAGCGGCATAGTGAAAGAAGCTGCTGATGTGATAAGAAAGCGTGCAGCAGACTTTGGATGCGACTGTCATGTGGTTGACGACAATACATTTGAACTGATACAAAATACATACGGGTATATTGATTTTTTAATTCATAATGAGTATTATAAGAATGATTGCTTCCGGTTAAGTACAAATGCGTTGTATCAGATGGAAAATGCAAGCATTGCACTTACGGTATGTGCTAATCTGTGTGACAGGGGGATGATTAAGCTTGACAATAAAGCAGTCAGTATGGCAATGTACGATACACACTGGGCAGGAAGAATGGAACTGTTAAGAGATAATCTGTATGTTGACGGAGCGCATAATCCACAAGGGATTCAAAGCTTTGTAGATTCAGTAAACAGTCTTTATGAAAACAGTCGGCTTGATAAGGCAACATTACTTTTTTCAGTAGTAAGTGACAAGAATTATGACAGAATGATTAAGATACTATGCAGCTGTAAGCATTTCAGACAGATATATGTTACAATAACGGGCGGTGTCAGAAAGCTTCCAGCTGATATAATAAAGGAAACATTTGAAGCACATATTAAGGATACACCGGTATATGTATTTGAGAGTGTTGAAGAAGCTATGAAAAAATGGGATAACAGACTGATGTTTGCAACGGGGTCGCTTTATTTAGTTGGTGATGTGGACCGTGCATTGGAAGGAAAGGAAAATAATCATGATTAATTTTGATGAAGAGATACAGAAGTTTCAGCCAAGTCTTGAAGTAGAAGATGCTGAGGACGCAATATATAACAATGATGTACCGGATATCACAGATCTGATATCACAGATACTTAGCGGAAAGAATACAGATAAGTAGTGAGGGGTGGACATATGAGATGTTATAAATGTGGAAGCTTCCTTACAGATGGTGATACATGTCCACAATGTGGAGAGAATGTAAGAATATATAAGAAGACAGCCAGAGTATCAGATGCATATTATAATGCAGGACTATATAAAGCAAGAGTGAGAGATTTAACCGGTGCAGTTGAATCTCTTAAGATAAGCCTTATGATTAACAAGTACAATACCAATGCAAGAAATCTGTTAGGTCTTGTTTACTGTGAGATGGGGGATGTAGTTGAGGCGTTAAGCCAGTGGGTCGTAAGTAAGAATTTTACACCTGAAGGCAATATTGCAGGACACTATATTAAGAAGATACAGACTAACCAGAACAGATTTGAGATGATTACAGGTACTATCCGTAAATATAATCTTTCTTTGAAATATGCCAAGGAAGGCAATCTTGATATGGCTGTAATACAGCTCAAGAAGGTAGTTGCCAATAATCCACAGCTTATTAAGGCACATCTTCTGCTTGCACTTATATATATTAAGCAGGACGAGCTTTCAAGAGCAAAAAAGATGCTTAACGCTGTTCTTGCAATAGATAAGAATAATACACTTGCACATATTTATCAGAAAGAGATAGCAGAAAGAAATGCAGCAAAGAAAGCGGAAACATCAGGCTCTTTCCTTCCTAAGAGAAAGGAAAAGGATATTGATAAGAAACCGTTAAGCGGCAACGATGTTATTCTTCCAAGATCGTCATATAAAGAACCAAGTAATGGTGCAATAACAATAATAAATGTATTGGCAGGTGTTGTAATAGGTGCAGCATTAATATGGTTTCTTATTGTTCCGGCAAGGAATAAGGGACTTACACAGGATTATAAGAAAAGTCTTCAGGAGTATAGTGAGCAGTTATCTTCTGGTAATGTGGAACTGAATTCTATGCAGAAAGAACTTGAAGAGGTTAAGGCGCAGAAGGATGCACTTGAGCAGCAGCTTGGCGTTGTTAATGGAACAGAGGGAAGCAACAAGCTTTTGGTATCAGTAATAGAGGCAGCAAGTGATTATATTGCAAATAAGCCTGATGATGCTGCGAATAAGCTTGTTGATATAGATGTCAGTGCACTTCCAAGTGAGTCAGCAAAGACTTTATATAATACAATAGCAACGGCGACACTTCCGGCAGCAGCACAGACCTTCTATAACACAGGAATGACAGAGTATTACAAGTCCAACTATGAAGTTGCGGCAGATAATCTTGTCAAAGCATACAAATGTAATAACAGTGCAGATTCAGCTTATTATGCAGCTAAGTCATATGTAGCATTAGCAAAGACTGATGATGCAAAGAAATACTATAAGTATATTGTGGATGATTATTCGACTAGCGGATATTACAAAGAAGCCAGCGATTACGTTAATTCACATTGATGAGGTACTAAAAGATAAGCCCCCGGCAAAGATAATTCTTTGCCGGGGGCTTTGTTGCAGAATTAGTGAAGTGTAAAAGCAGAGAGGAAAGAGGAGATTATTATGTCAAAACAAGTTAATACAGCGGATGAGCAGGATGAAATCCAGCATATGGATTATATATACATGGTTAATGATGACAAGCTTATGATACGAATGAATGCAGAACTTGACCATCATCTGGCAGAAGAGATGCGTCAGGTTATAGATGATGTAATAGATAAAAGAGGAGTAACTCATATAGTATTTGATTTTACTAAAGTGGATTTCATGGACAGTGCAGGAATAGGACTTATAATGGGGCGTTACAAGAAGGTTATGGATAAAGGTGACATAACAATCGTGGGAGTCCGTGAAAGTGTTAAGAGGATACTTCTTATATCAGGACTTCATAAGATAGTTAACATATATGAGCTTAAAGGACAGGAGGCATAAGTATGATAGAGAATAACAATGTTGAATTATTATTTGAAGCCAGGTCGGAAAATGAAGCATTTGCAAGGGTTGTTGCGGCAGCCTTTGTTACATATTTAGATCCAACAATCGAAGAATTGCAGGACATAAAAACAGCAGTTTCCGAGGCAGTAACTAACGCAATAGTCCATGGCTATGATAATGGTCCGGGAAAAGTAAGAATGAGATTAAAGGGCATACAGAATCAGGTAATAATAGAAGTGCACGATGACGGTCTTGGCATGGAAAATGTTGCAAAAGCAATGGAACCTCTGTATACAACCAAGCCTGAACAGGAACGTTCAGGAATGGGATTTTCGTTCATGGAGGCATTCATGGATGATTTAAGAGTTGCGTCGGCACCGGGCAAAGGAACAACAGTTCTTATGAGAAAGAAAATAGGGGAGTAATTGATAGGATGTGATGCTATGGATCAGACTAAGGATTGTACCAGGGAATTGATCGCTAAAGCACACAATAATGACAAAGAGGCCAGAGAGAAGCTGGTAACAGATAATCTTGGGCTTATATGGAACATAATTAAAAGATTTAAGGGGAGAGGAACAGAACAGGAGGATCTGTTTCAGATAGGCTGTATAGGGCTTATAAAGGCAATTGATAATTTCAATCTGGATATGGATGTTGCATTTTCAACATATGCAGTTCCTATGATAATTGGTGAAGTAAGAAGATATTTAAGAGATGATAGTATGATAAGAATATCTAGAAGTATTAAAGACTTAGCTTATAGAACTCTAAAAGCAAAGGAAGAATTTATGATAAATAATGGTAGAGATGCTAGCGTAAGTGAATTATCAAAAATATTAAATGAAGATGAAGTAGATATAATATTTGCTTTAGAAGCAACAAGAGGAACTGTAAGTATGTTCGAACCAATATACAATGATGGTGGAGAAACAATATATTTATTTGATCAAATCGAAAATCCAAATGAATCAAGTAGTAACTGGAATAATAAAATAATACTTGAAAATGCAATAAATAAATTAAAAACAAAAGAACAATTTATATTATTACAAAGATATTTAATGGGAAAAACTCAAATGGAAATAAGTGATGAACTAGGAATTAGTCAGGCACAAGTATCTAGAATAGAAAAAAATGCATTAAGTAATGTAAAAAAATTAATAAAATAAAAAAATTCTCTTTTAAAGTTGA
>ENA-OPLO01000661-OPLO01000661.1-human-gut-metagenome-genome-assembly--contig:-NODE-661-length-10942-cov-2.222559_pt1 | contig 10942 bp, 7 predicted proteins | sample MGYA00241818_ERZ501721 | MGnify/ENA primary metagenome ERZ501721 (study PRJEB25962, sample SAMEA2042096) | human gut metagenome | biome: human gut; feature: human-associated habitat; material: faeces... | reverse complement strand
GATGCTGTTCCAGCCATAAGAAGAATTGTTGAGGATTTAAGGCATAGCTTAAATATTGAGTTTAATTTAAAAACGGATGTAATGCGTAATATTTTGCATTGCTCAAGTAAAACTAAGGTTGGAAATACAATGCTTGAGCTAGATACGCAACGTGAAATTGCATTATTTTATTATTTAAAGGAAAAAACAGAGAGGCTTTAGGAAACTAAAGTGTCTTTTGCGTGAGGTGTTAGGATGTTACTAGATTTAAATATGGGTGCTTGGTATAATTGGATACTATGTGTAGCACTGCTTGTAGCGGGAATTTTCTTTTTAGTTAAGTTCTCGGATTTTTTTGTTGGAGGATCTGCCTCTTTAGCTAAAAAGCTTCATATATCACCAATGATAATTGGTCTTACAGTTGTAGCCTTTGGTACGAGCTGTCCCGAGCTTGCCGTATCTGTAAGTGATTCAATATCATGCCTTATTAATGGTGGTAATGCTAATGTTGCGATGGGAAATATTGTAGGGTCTAATACTTGTAATTTATTAATTGTACTAGGCTTTAGTGCGGTATTTACACCAATTGTTATTAAAAAAAGTGTATGTAAAAAGGAATATCCTATTTTAATTGGTGTTTCTATTTTATTTGCAATTTTTACTCTATGCTTTGGTCTTAATAAGGGCGGAGCTAGCTCATATGCTATTTTAAGATGGGAAGGTATCATTTTTATTGTTGGTAGTATTTTATATGTTGTGTATTTAATTTTTTCTAACAAGAAAAATCCTTCCGAGGCTGAGGGCGAAGAGATTGAGGAAATGTCACTTTTAAAATCAATTATCTTTGTTATCTTAGGCGCTGCTGGAATTGTTGCTGGTGGAGAAGCGGTTGTTTACGGTGCTAAGAACATTGCTTATGGTATAGGTAGTGCAGCTAATCTAAATCGTGATTTAGTTGAGGCTTTAGTTGGTCTTACCATTGTTGCGGTTGGTACATCTCTTCCTGAGCTTGTAACCTCAATTGTAGCGGCTAAGAAGGGCCAAAATGATATTGCCCTTGGTAATGTAATTGGCTCTAATATCTTTAACATTTTATTTGTAATTGGTATTGCTAGTGCTGTTAATCCTATAACGGTCGGTAACCAAATTTGGGTAGATATGGTAGTAATGCTTATCGCAACTGCTTTAGTCTTTGTCTTTGCACTCTTTGGTCGTATTAATAAGGTGGGAGGCTTTATTTTACTGGCTTCCTATCTAATTTATTTAGTTTATTTAATTATAAGAACCCTTATAGGCCACGATGCCTTCTGGGCTTTAACCGCTATGTTTATAATATATGGTTTGATTTTTGCATATGCTATTATTAATGGAATAATCCATAAACAAAAGAAAGAGTAGGTTTTACCTACTTTTCTTTATTGAGGTGATAAAATGAATGATTCGATTTCTAATATGATTAAGTCTATGGAAGCGAAATACCCTCTTTATTTAAAAAATCAAAATATGAATTTTATGATTACATACGCCGTATGTGATTTTTTAAGAAGTAAAAGAAGTGTTTTGTGTGTTCTTCCAACGCTTTATGAGGCTGAGCGTGCCTACTCGATGGCATCCCAAATGCTTGATGAAAATAAGGTTTTATTCTTCCCAGCTGATGAGCTTTTAGCCGCGCAAATGATTGATGTTGAGGGTGATTTTAAATACGAAAGAATTAATACCCTTATCTCTCTTTTAGATAAGAGTGATTATTTGGTCGTAACGAACTTAACAGGCTCTTTAAAGCTTAATCAAAGCCATGAGCTATGGCGTGATTTAATCTTTAGTATTAATAAGACAAGTATTATTGATGAAAAAAAGCTTTATTCAAGCCTTAACCGCATGGGATATCACTTTTCCTATACCGTAACTAAAACGGGAGAATATTCTCATCGTGGTTCCATTATTGATATTTTCCCACTTAACTATTCTCAGCCGATTCGTATTGATCTTTTTGGTGATGAAATTGATACCATGAAATATTTTGATGTTGAAAGCCAAAGATCTGGGGAGGCACTTGATGAGTTTAAAATTGCGCCGGTATCTGAGCTTTTATATAATGATGAGGATTTAGAGCTAGCGCTTAAAAAGCTAAATCAATTTGTTTTTGATAAGAAGCCAAGCGAATATGAGCTTGAAAAAATCAATAAGGATATTGAAAATCTAACGACACATAGCCATGTCGATAATTTAACGCGCTATGCGAAATTCTTCTCACCCGTCGAATCAATTATTGATTTTATGAACAATCCCTTAATTTATCTAATTGATTATAAAAAGTGTGAGGATTCCTATCAAAGAATGATTAAGGATATTAAGGATTATTGTGATAATCTTGAGGGTCGCTTCCTTTTTGATTTAGATTATTTTAAGAAATTTGATGAATTAGTAGCCGCCTCATCTGTTTTAGCTGAGGGAGTAGTTAATGTTTTTAGCACGGGTATTGATTATGAGATTTCTATTCCTGATGATTTAAAGGCTAATGAAGAGGCTATTATTAAATATTTAAATCAAAATTATAAGAAGTATACAATTATTATTACGATTCAAAATCAAATTCGCTTTGAGCATTTAGAACAAACCCTTCTTGATAATCATTTCAGCTATGAAATGATAAGAAATGATAAGAAAATAGAGGAGGGCAAAATTAATATTTTACTTAATGATTATCTTCCATCATTTAAATCAAATAGCCTTAAGCTAATTGTATTAAATGAGGCGACGCTATTTAATATTAAATATGAGCCAAGAAAAACAAAATACAAGTCTGTTTATAAAAATACTAGTAAGATAAGCCATTATGATGAGCTTGAAATCGGCGATTATGTTGTTCATTTTGATTATGGTATCGGTATTTATAGGGGGCTTCAAATGCTTGAAACCTCAGGCATTAAAAGAGATTATATTAAGGTTGAATATGATAATGGTGATAATTTATATGTACCTCTTGAGCAAATATCGTCGCTTGAAAAATATAATGCAGGCGATGCAAAAAATATTAAGCTTTCAACCCTAGGTACTAAGAAATGGAGTCAGGCCAAGGAAAAGGTAAGACGTAAGCTTCAGGATATTTCGCAAGGCTTAATTAAGCTTTATGCCAACCGTAGCGCCTCTGTTGGCTATGCCTTCGCTCCTGATAGCCCTGATCAGGTTTTATTTGAGGCTGATTTTGGCTACGAGCTAACACCTGACCAAAAGAAGGCGATTATTGAAATTAAGCGTGAAATGGAATCAAATCGAGTAATGGACCGTTTAGTTTGTGGTGATGTAGGCTATGGTAAAACCGAAATCGCTCTACGTGCCGCCTTTAAGGCTGTCTGCTCAGGTAAGCAGGTGGCGGTGCTAGCTCCAACGACCATCCTTTCTCGTCAGCATTATTTCACCTTCAAAAACCGTATGGAGCGCTTTGGGGTTAGAGTTGATTTACTAAATAGGCTTCAAAAGCCGTCACAAATCAAGTCGACTAAGGAAGGCTTGTTATCTGGTGAGGTTGATGTGGTAATTGGTACGCATAAGCTTCTTGGTAAGGATATTAAATATAAGGATTTAGGTCTTTTAATCATCGATGAGGAACAACGCTTTGGTGTAACCCAAAAGGAAAAAATAAAGGAAATTAAGCTCAATGTCGATGCGATTACTCTTTCAGCTACCCCTATTCCTCGTACCCTTCAAATGTCAATGATGGGAATTAAAACCCTATCAATGCTTGAAACACCTCCAAAGAATAGGTATCCAGTTCAGACCTATGTGCTTGAAAGAAATGAGCTTATCATTAAGGATGCCATAGAGCGTGAAATGACCCGTCATGGGCAGATCTTTTATATGTATAACTTTAAGGATACGATATATGATGTTGCCCATCATTTACAGGCTTTAGTCCCTGATTGTCGTATTTGTGTAGGACATGGTGGTATGGATAAGGAGGAGCTTGAGGGTATCATTACCGATTTTATCGATAAAAAATATGATATGCTTGTTTGTACAACTATTATTGAAACCGGAATTGATATTCCGGATGCTAATACTTTAATTGTTCATGATGCCAATAGGCTAGGCTTATCTCAGCTTTATCAGCTTCGTGGACGTGTTGGAAGAAGCGATAAAATAGCCTATTCCTATTTAATGTATGAGCCTAATTATATTTTATCTGATCAGGCTCTAAAGCGTCTTGATACTATTAAGGAATTTAACGAGCTAGGCTCAGGCTTTAAAATTGCCATGCGCGATTTATCAATTCGTGGAGCGGGCGATATTTTAGGTGATGAGCAATCAGGCTTTATCGAAACGGTAGGACTTGAAACTTATTTGCATATTCTTGATGAGGAGCTTCATAAGGTTAAAAATCCATATGAGCTTCCAGCCAAGCCAAAGGACCCATCCTTAACTAAGGCCTATGCTAACCGTTTTATTTCTTCTGATTATATTAATAATGAGGATGTTAAAATTGAGATCCATAAGCGTATTGCCAAAATTAAGAGACTTAGTGATTTATATGACCTTCAGTCAGAGCTATTAGACCGTTTTGGTAAATATGACAAGGAGCTTGATGTTTATATGCATGAAATGCTACTAAATAAGCTATGTGATACACTTGAAATTAAAAAGATATTAGATACTAAGAGCCAAATGATTTTATTTATGTCACAGTCAATGTCAGCCAAAATGGATGGCAATAAAATGTTTGAGCTAGCAACGAGCATGAGTAAGAATTTAGTTTTAAATTATTACAATAAGCAAATTGAAATTACCATTAATAAAATTGGTGATTCTAAGGATTATTTAATTACCCTATCAAGCTTCTTAGATAAGCTACTTGATTAAATTATAATGTAATTATCTAGCTTCTAAATTTAAGCTATAAATAAATCGCTGTATATAAAATGAGGAGATGTAATTGATATGATATCTCCTCATTTTTTGTTATGAATAATAGTTTAAGCTAAAAAAGATAAAAAAATTAAAAAAATTTTTTCTTCAAAAAATGAGCTTTCTTTAGCTCTTTAATTAAACTGATTTTTTTATAAAATGGTAGGTGAATTTTAACATTTATACTAGAAAATCTTTTAAAAATTACGCTAAATTTTATAAAAAAGATAAGATTATTTCTAATAAGCTATTAGTGTATATTTTTTGTGGCATCATCAATTTTTATAAAAAATAAAAGTTAATTTAGCTTCAGCTTTTGCTTATGCTTGATGTTGAGAAAATGCCAAATTTGGGGTGATTTGACAATAAAAATAGTAGGTGCTAAGATGAAGTCGTAAAGGCCTTTACATAAAAAAGGAGGCTCAAAATGATAGCAAAAAAGAACGAAAAATTTTTTGATTTAAGTAGCGATGTTTATTTTAAGCAATTCTTTTTGAATAAGCATTGTTTAGCTTTATTTTTATCTGTATTATGGGATAAAAAGGTTAATGAAAATGATATTAGCTATGATAATACAGAATCCGTATATCCCAGTAATAAGAAGATTGTTTATGATGTATTAGCATCTGTTAAATTTGAGGATAGTATTAAAACAATTAAAATAAATCTTGAGATGCAAAATGAAAATTATTATAATCTTAAAACAAGAATGGATTATTATAGCTCTAGAAAATATTCTGAGCTAGTGAGTCCAAACGAGGATTATGATAATGCTTATTTAGAATCAATATGGTTTTTGGGCTTTAATAATATAAAAACATATGTTAAGGATGATAGCAAATGGATGACAAAATACTATCTTCAAAATGAAGAAGGATGTATTATTAATCCTGATCATGTAGTACGTCTTATATTCTTGAAAAATAAAGAAAATTGCCCTATAATGGAATTAAGGGAATTCCTTGAATGGTTTGATAATTTAGATGTAAATAACTTACCAAATCCTCAGGGAATTTTAGCAATGGAGGCGAGCAAGATGTTAAAAAAGATGAACAGTGATGAAGCATTAAGAAATGAAGCATTTTCAAGAGAGCTATTTTTTAAAGATCAATATAATAAGCTTAAGTCAGCTAAACAGGAAGGAATGGAAGAAGGTCTTGCTAAAGGAATGGAAGAAAGCAAAAAAGAAATTGTAAAAAATCTCCATTCTCTAGGTCAAACTAATGAATTTATTGCTAAAGCTACAAATCTAACGCTCGAAGAAGTCGAAAAAATATTGAAATAATATATAAAATTTATCTTTATTAAATTAAGGCTTATATTTGTTCTTGAATTTAAGCTAATATGCATATTAAATTTAATATTTTAAATTAGGCGTCATTTCCTTGGAAATGATGCTTTTTATTATGTTAGGCGAAGCCTCACATAAAAACCGCCTGCTATACAGGTGAGAATTGAAAAGCGGTAGCGTTGAACAAAATAAAAGCCTCGATTATAATATAGATGGTCTGGCAACCAAAATATTATAAGGAGGCAATCATATGGTAACAAAACCAAATGACGATTCTAGTTTATCACATACTAGATGGAATTGTAAGTATCATATTGTATTTATACCAAAATATTGAAGAAAAGAAATATACGGGAGATTACGGGAAAGATAATAAGAACATTATGTGAGTATAAGGAAGTCGAAATAATAGAAGCACATGCTATGAAGGATCATATTCATATGCTTGTTGCAATACCGCCAAAATTAGCAGTATCATCGTTTATGGGCTATTTGAAAGGTAAAAGTAGTTTGATGATATTCGAGAGACATGCAAATTTGAAATATAAATACGGCAATAGAAATATTTGGGCGAAGGGATATTTTGTTTCAACTGTAGGATTAAAGGATGAAGTTGTAAGAGAATATATCAGAAATCAAGAATTGGAAGATATGAAAGAGGCTCAAATAAGTAAAAAAGAATACAATGATCCGTTCAAAGGAGCCCAAAAATAAAAGCCGCTAGTTATAACGGATGCATGTGACAAACTACGGTTGTCAGACTATTCACATGCCCTTTGAGGGGCTTGTGAAGTATTAGGCCATTATAGGGAAGCATAAATACCACCCGTTAAACGGGCGAATTGTTATTCTAACTAAATTTATTTAATGTTAGATATTTTCCATAAAGCCATTGGATGATTTTTGATTCGATTAATAATATTTTGGTCATCAAATAGCAGTTCTGGCATATAATTTCCAATTGTAAATTCACTAATAAATTTAGTTTCAAAATTATTTAGTTCCATTAAATTTGAGATGAAAGATTTAACAATATTAACTGCATAAATCATGGAAAATTTATCATCTTTTTTTAATGTAGATGACAGATATTGTGGAATTTTTTCTATCATATATGCTTTTATTTTAGTTTCAAAATCATTAATAATTTCATCAAAGGATCTTTCAGTTGTTTTCCCAATTATCATATAAAATATTACACATTTTTTTAATAAATTAAATTCTGCTTCATTGAATAAATTTTCTTTAAGCATATGATAAACATCATATACATCTCTAACAGTACATCTTTCTAATAAAGCTTTTATTTTAGAACCATATAATTCATATTTATTTAAAGTTAGTGTTTTGAAAGGATTTAAGAAAGAAATTGAAATGTTTCTTGTTACTGTTTCATAAATATGAGTTCTATTCATATAATTAATTTCAATTTTCAAATTATCTCTATTGCCAAACTTATTATTGTAGTTAAATACAAAGGAATCTAATGCATGCCTTGCTTTAGATTCATCACTTAAAGTGTAATTATTAATTTCCATATATCTTCTTATAATTGAAGTAATTTTTTTCCTAATTTCAAGCATTTCTTCTTTAGTTCCATTAAAATTGAAATCCAAATCAATATCAACACTTAATCTAGGTAGGTTGAAGATTGTAAAATTGATAGCAGTACCACCTTTAAGAACCAAATAAGGAGAAAGCTCCTCGGTTTCATTAATAAAATTTAGAACATCGATTAATCTAAGTACTTTTTCTAAAGTTTCGCTTCTAAAACCATTATTTTTAGCTAAATTTACAATTTCATGTTTTTGATAATTAAACATATATTACTCCTTGTTAATATAATTTTTTAAATCTTTGTAAATGAATATTTTCCATTCGGAATTATATACATGAGCTTTTTTACTTTTATCAAAGTATCCTTTTATAGAATCAGATACTTCGTGACATTTTTTAAAAAATAAATCGGGTATATTTAGCTTGTTTTTAAACAAAGATAAAATAATGCCAACTTTTTTATAAAGCATTTTAGAATTAATTTGCTCTAGATATTTTAAAATATCATTAGTGGAAATGTATGGTATTGAGTTTATGCAATTTAATGTTTCTTCTAATTCACAATGTTTACCGGAATCTTTTATGCAATCTACAATTGTTCTTTCAATAGATGTAACTCTGACACCACGAATTTCCTCAACAAAATTAGTGGAAGATACTTTAATTAAAGAATAATTATTTTCTTCAAATTCAAATGGAATAAATTTAGAAAGAGAAGATACATTTACATTGTTATAAACTTGATTATAATATCCATAAAATTCAAAAGCAGAATGATGTGAAACAAAAGAAGTTTCTGTAATGTTAGATGCAATTAAAAATTTATCTGCAATACATTCGTTTGTTTCTAGACTTACAACACCATATAGATTATGTTTGATACGTTTTATATAACCTTTTTTTAAATAGTTTTGAATCAACATTTTTGCTAAATTATCATTGTTTAGAATCTTTGCGAGAACTTTACGATTAAAAATTTTATATTGTGTTAATTCCGTTAAATATTTCATTGGTATCACCAATATTAGTATAGCAAATATAAATAATAAATCAATAAAAAAGGTTAAAAAAAGTTTGTATAAGGTAATTTTTATTACCTTTTTAAGAATATTTTTAACCTAAATTTAAAAAAGTACTTAAATTTAAGCTATTTATCTATTTATACTTTAAAAGCTCTGTTTGTTATATACAAATAGAGCTTTTTTATGCTACAACTAATGGTTGTCAAATAGTTGGTTGAATTATTGAATCTAAAATAGAATATGATTTTAACGCATTAAAAAGAGTGTTATTTGAAATTGATCTTTTAATAAGTGTGCAATCATCTTTTTATATTTTTCTTTTAAGCTTATTAAACTGCTTTAATTTTCATCTTTTTGTATTTCCTAATTTGTAATTCCATGATGATTTTTATATAAATACATTATTGTTTTTAAATCATACATAACTTAACCTCATTTAAGTCTAGTTTTTTGCCTTCACTCCAAAAAAACATTTTTAATTGACATTTACAAACAAAGCTTGAACTATTAAAGCTTTACCAAAGCGTCATAAATGCCATATATTCGCTTTGTAGCGAATATTTTGATAATGTTTCACATTATGATGTAAGCTTCTTTTTAAGCTATTTAAATGAGTCTGGAGCCTATGGCTTTAAAAGATGTAAAATAGCTGATAGCTTTGTAGCAGAGCATAAGTTTAAGGGCTTTTTTCGAATTATATTTAGAACAAAAAAAGAGAAGAAAAGTAATTATTTAAAAAGATTGATATATAATATTAGATTTATAGAATTAAAAATGTTATACTCTTTATACAAGTAGGTGAAAAAATGAAAAAATTATATAAAAGTATTTTAAAGGATATTAAAAAATATCATACCATAATTATTCATCGTCATTCAAGACCAGATGGAGATGCCCTAGGCTCTCAATTTGGCCTTCAAAGAGCAATTAAGGCTACATATCCTGATAAGAAGGTATATGTAGTTGGTGGGGTTTGTGACTATTGTGCCTTTTTAGGCAAAATGGATGAAATCCCTGATGATACATATAAGGGAGCCTTAGCAATTTGTGTTGACTGTGCAGTAGCTGATCGTCTTGCTGATCAAAGATTTAGTCTAGCTGATTATGTTATTAAAATTGATCATCATATTGCGGAAGAAAGCTATGGAGATTATCAATATGTTGAGGAGGATGCTCCTGCTTGTACACAAATTCTTACGGATTTAATTCGTAAGGGTAATCTTAAAATGACATATGATGCAGCCTTTGCACTATATACAGGACTTGTAACTGATACTGGTCGTTTTAGATTTGATAGTGTTGTAGCTCATACATTCGAGGCAGCTGCTTATTTATTAGGCTTTGGGGTTGATCCTTCTGTGCTTGATAATTATTTAAGCGTTGAAACACTTCAAACATTAAAGCTTAAGGGCTATGTTCTTTCTAATTTTGAAATGACAGAAGAAGGCTTTGCATATATTAAGATGACAAGAGATGTTGTCGAAAAATATGGTGTTTCTGATGAAGAGGCTGCTAACCAGGTTGGTACTATTTCAACAATAGAAGGCTGTCCTGTATGGGCTTTATTTATGGAATATCCAGGAAATGAAATTCGTATTCGTTTAAGAAGTAGAGGACCAGTTATTAATACCTTAGCTGAGGAGTATAACGGTGGTGGTCATGCTAAGGCTGCGGGAGCTTCCTTAGAGACTTGGGATGATTTAGATGGCTTTGTTAAAAAGGCATCCTTACTTGTAAAGAAGTATAAGGAAGAAAATAATAAATAATAGTAAGGCATATAGGATATATTCTTATATGCTTTTTTATGTATTGGAATTTTATTCTAAAAAATAATTCTCATTAAAATAAAATATAATTGCTTGAATATTAAATTCTAACTAAAATAGATCCTTCGGCTAGGAAACTAGTCGAATTTTCTTATCTGCCATTTGATTCATATACTTGAACATTTTAGTACATATATACATGCGTATATAACTAAAATTATAGCGAAAAATGTTTTATTTTTACAAAAATGGTCTAAAATTTACATTTTTGCTTAAAATGTTGAATAAAAAGTATTATTATGTTATTTATATTATTTGGAATAGCAACGGCAGTTTTAAGTGGAATTTCAGTTAAAAAGGCAGCCAATATAGCAAGACAAAATTCAAATAAGGATATGGCAAATACTTTTGAATTACAAGCTAAT
>ENA-OPLO01000655-OPLO01000655.1-human-gut-metagenome-genome-assembly--contig:-NODE-655-length-11030-cov-1.551344_pt1 | contig 11030 bp, 4 predicted proteins | sample MGYA00241818_ERZ501721 | MGnify/ENA primary metagenome ERZ501721 (study PRJEB25962, sample SAMEA2042096) | human gut metagenome | biome: human gut; feature: human-associated habitat; material: faeces... | reverse complement strand
GGTAGAATTCTGAAATGAAAAAATTATTTGTAGGAGTGTTATGGGTAGCTTTGTCTTTGAGTGTACAGGGCAAGGAGGTGAATATGACATCACCGGATGGAAAATACCAGTTTACGTTGAGTGATAGCGGTGGACAATTACATTATTCTTTGACCTGGAACGGAAAACAGACAGTAAAACCTTCCTTATTGGGAATCAATGCAAATGTAGAATGGCGGGATGGAGTTGAAATCGGAACTGTGGATAGTAGTCGGAAAGATACGATTTGGCATCCGGTCTATGGTGAAAGAAGTGAAATTAAAGACTGCTATAATGCATGGAAAATACTTGTCAACCGTCAGAATGGACGTGATAAGTTGATTCTTGATATCCGTGCCTATGATGAGGGAATTGCCTTCCGTTACCATTTTCCGGGCGGACAATATCTGAAGATTACAGATGAGTATACAGAATATACCATGCCCGAAGGTACTAAAGCCTATTTTACCCCTAAAGCTCAGACCCCGTATTCTTATCTGCCTCTTGAAAACTGGCCAATATTGATATTTATCCGGATCGCGCACGTAGAGATAGTCAATAACATCATCTAATGCAGTATCCTTAATCCAGGTTGAGGCTTCGCCACTGCTATTGGTAAATTCGGTATAGCCTTCCGGATCAAGATTCAGTTCGCCATAGTTCAAACCATAGAAATTCAGTTTGGCATTGGGCTCGGTAGTTGCTATGCCGTTACGGGTCCAGGTGTATGCACTCATTTTATAATATACATGACCTGAGAGCTGGCTATAGGGATGCTTGGAGTCATAGTCTGTCAGATTTACGATAGCGTTCATCTTATCTTTTGTTTCATCCATCTTGCTTTTCAGCATTCCCCAACGGATAAGGTCAGCCTTACGGATCAGTTCTCCTGCAAATTCAAGAGCTCTTTCGTCAACAATGGCTTGGAACATTTTCTCTTTGCTTTGAGATGCCTCCGCAACATAAGCTGTAACTTCTGTAGCGCGGTCGGTAGTAGAAAAGGCGCGGTTACGAATCTTGGTCAGATAAGGAGCGGCAGCAGCAGGACCATTGAGCTCGTTCTCTAATTCAGCACGCATCAATACAATATCGGCATAGCGCATATAGTGCTTGTTGATACCGTCATCGTTTCCGGAAGGAATCATACGGTTTGTCCATTCATAACGTAACTTTCCGAAACTCCAGCTCTTGAAGGACTGAAGAGTTTGCACGCCCTTTGTCCACTGGAATGGGCAACAAGTCACATCACGGCGTAAATCTTTCACTGAATAGTCGAAGTATAGAGTAGGTGTAGGCCCTACCTGGCTACCTTGAAGCATTGTTGTCATATTATCGGCAGTAGTGTGCTTAATGCCGAAGGTATACATGATACGTCCACGTGCCGGGTTATTGCTGTAACCGATTTCAAACAAAGATTCGCTACCTGCATTGATGATATCACCAGAGATACCATTGTTGTTGAAGATATCTTCGAAGTTTGATTTCAAAGCTACATAATTGCCTTCTTGGTCCATTACATCCTTACATGCCTGTAGTGCGATAGGATAAAGTTTTTCTTTGCTGAGTTCCGGGTCTGTGCTTAGGCGGTTTGCACCGTCAAGACGTTGAGCATAACCTGCTGCTTGCAGACAAACGCGAGCCAGGAAACCTTTTACGAAGACTTTGTTCACGCGTTCCACTGTTTTCGTGGCATCAAGTTCGTTAGGCCATGCACAGAGATTTTGTGCCTCTTGCAGATCGATAATAAGTTGCTTGTAGATGACATCACGGTCTTCACGTCCTGAATACATATTATCGGCATTCAATGAAGTCAGACGGGCAGGAACATCTCCCCACATATTGATAAGGTCCACGTAGTGCAGTGCACGTAGGGTAAGAGCTTCGCCCAGCAGTTGCTTCATATTTGCATCTGTCAGGTCTGCATTTTCCCGAAGACCTTCAATAGCCAGATTGGCGCGTTCGATGGCAGCATATATTTTGGCCCAAAGATCGGTACCTGTAGTAACGTTCATCTGGTCATTTCCGACTCCAGCATTGTATGTTGCCAAATCAGCTTTTCCGTCTGCTTTGTCTGAACCACTGAAGATTTCTATATCCGTATTGTATCCATACCAAATGGCACGTGCACGATAGTTTTGTTCTCCAAATTCTTGATAGATATTAGCTATGGTTCCTTGAGCATATTCATAGTTACTGAAAATGTTCTTGCCATCCAGGGATGAAGGAGAACTTTGATCCAGGAAATCGCTGCATGAAGACAGCCCACCCAGAAGGACGACAGCTGCTAAAGATTTAAATAATATATTTTTCATTTCTTCTTTCGTTTTTAAAAGTTCAAGTTAACACCTATTACAAACTGGCGACTCTTTGGGTATGCAGAGTAGTCTACTCCCGGAGTAAGAGCTGTCTTGTTTCGGGTAGAAACTTCAGGGTCGAAACCTGAATAACCAGTCAGACAGAATACATTGTAACATGTAGCGTAGAAGCGCAAATTATTAATGCCTACTTTCTTGGTTAAGGCCAATGGTAAAGTATAACCCAGTGTTAATGTTGACAAACGTAAGAAAGAACCATCTTCAATAGCCCAATCGGTCAATACATAACTGGTGTAAGGTGACCACATAGTGGTATTGGCATTTAAAGCAGCTAATTGTGCGGGATCATTTACCAGGTTACCGTTAGCATCGAGGTTTGTCCAACGTTTGCCTTCGCCCATAATGTCGAGCATATTACGGTAATAATATTGATAAGACGAAGTATATTCAATCTTGTTGGCATTGTAAACGTCATTACCAATGCTATAAGTGAAGTTTGCACTCAGGTCGAAGCCATATACGCGACCTGAAAGGCTGAAACCACCACTGGCTTTGGGGTTGGTGTTACCAATAACAGTACGGTCTTTAGCATCAATAACATTATCGTCATTCATGTTTTTCAGTTTCAGAGCACCTGGGCGAAGATAGCTGGTACCTATCACACTTGAATTATTAACCACACCTTCTTTCAATACCCATTTTTCACCAGCGGCGTAGTAATCCTCAAAGTCGCTTACTTCATAACGACCATCGCTTATATAACCATAAATTTCGCCAACCGAATGACCGGGCTTAACGATGTAGTCATCTTGAATTTGGGTTGAAGCCCATCCCGAAGATGCTGAGTATTGTGTTAATGAGCCAAGGCTCTTTACTTTATTCTTATTGAAACCCACATTACCGCTGAATGTCAATCCATAATTTTTCGTGTTAATAGCGTTCCAAGTGAGAGAGACCTCGAAACCTTTGTTTTCTGTCTCACCGAGGTTGCGGTATTGATAGTCATAACCGGAACCGGAAACTGGGAATGCGATGAGCAAATCCTTAGTGGTGTTCCAATAGTATTCGAAACTACCGGTCAGTTTGCCGCCGAACAGAGTGTAATCCAGACCCATATTACGGGTAATGGTTGTTTCCCATTTTAAGTCGGGATTAGATGCATAAGATCCGCTTTGGCCTGAAGCAATGCCGCTAGTCCAATAAGAGGGAAATTGATTAAGCCAGGTAGTGGAACTAGAAGACCATATCGGAGAAGTTTGGTCAGAGGGGATATTGTTATTACCCGCAGTACCATAGGAGAAACGTAACTTTAAATCGTCAAGCCAATTATGAGTCTTCTCCATGAAACTTTCAGAAGAGATACGCCATGCTACGGCAGCTGATGGGAAGTAACCCCAGCGATTGTCTTTAGAGAACTTGGAAGAACCGTCGGCACGGAAAGTGGCGCTAACCAGATACTTGCTTTGGTAATCGTAGTTCACACGACCAAAAAATGAAAGCAGGTTATCGTCGGCATTAGTGTATTTGTTTACGCTATAAGGAGTACCCTGCGAAGATAAAGCCCAAGCTTGAGCGGCAGTAAAACTGATAGGAAAGAAGCTCAAACGGTCATCGTTCAATGAACTTTTCTTGTTAAGGGTTTCTTCACCGACCAATACGTTCAGACTGTGGTTCTTATTCTTGATGATATTTTTAAAATCATAGTTCACCGTATTGGTGTTACGGAAAGTTTTACGTTGGGTATCGGCAAAGTAAGCCATTGGATGAACGCCTTCTGTATCTACACTGTTAGTGCGTGCATTATAGGTAGAAGTTCCATAATATTTCTTATCAGTATTGTAATACCAGTCTAAACCGAATTCACTTTTGAACTTGAAATTCTTGAAGACTTCCCATGAGAAGCTTCCATTCATGTTGAAAGTCTGACGATTTTGTTTGCGGTCAGTATCATATACTGATGTAATTGGATTTGTCAACTGAAAGTCAGGGTCATAACTGTCACTCAAGTCGGGGAAGTTGAACATAGGGTAAATCATTACATTCTTCATGCGGGAGTCAGCTGAAGATACCTCAGACTTGCTTTCGTTAGCACCGGCACCGTTTACAGTGGTATTTGCATAACGCATCGAAAAGTCAAGGCTAACTTTATCATTCACTTTATGATTGAGTTTTAAGCTCAAGTTGTCACGTCGGAAAGAAGAACCCAACATGATGGCTTTATCATTCATGTGAGCATAACCCATGTTGAACTTTGTCTTATCTGAACCACCACTAATTGTCAGGTTGTGGTTGAAAGTGTTTCCTGTACGTCCGAACACTTGATCCTGCCAGTCATTGGTAGGAGCATTTTCATAAAGGTCCGCATCTTGCCAATTACCGAAGAGGCTGGTGAATTTGCTTTCGTTATCTCTTAACAACGCATATTCACGCTGCCATTTCACATAATCGGTTGCACTCAGTGTATTCAAGGTCTTGGCCATCTTTTTCCAAGAATAGTAGGCGTTATAAGATACGCTTAACTTGCCTTCTTTTCCACTTTTAGTAGTTACCAGGATTACACCATTTGCACCACGAGAACCATAAAGAGCACCAGCAGAAGCGTCTTTAAGAACTGTCATCGTTTCAATGTCATTAGGATTGATTGCTGAAATGTTACCATCATAGGGAACACCATCCACTACATACAACGGTGATTGTGATGAATTGATAGAGCCATAGCCACGGACTACTACAGAAGAGCCTGATCCCGGCTGTCCTGAACCTGAAGTAGTTTGCACACCGGCAACCATACCGTCCAATGCTTTCGTAACGTTTGCAACTGGTCTTTCTTTCAACTTCTCAGACTTGATAACTTCCGCAGAACCAGTAAAAGACTCTTTCTTTGTGGTACCATAGGCTATGACCATTACTTCATCCAGCATTTCAGTATCCGACTTCATAATAACCTTTACATTCGGTTTTATTGTAACGTCCTGTGCTTGCATACCAATATACGTAATCTGAAGCGTTTTCGCAGAACTTGGTACGTTCGATAAAGTAAAATCACCATCTACACCAGTAATAGTACCAAGTTGAGTACCTTTTACCAATACAGAGGCTCCAATAACTGGCTGCCCATCTTCTTCAGAAATCACAACACCCGTGATTGTCTGAGTTTGGGCAGTTACTAGGCCTATTCCAACAAAAAGACAGGCCAATAACAGCATTAATTTTCTTTTCATAAATTCTCTCTTAAAGTTTAACTTTACATTAATTGTTTCTTTACTCTAACAAAGTGCAAATATATTAATAAAACTGAAACGAACAACTATTTTATTGAAAAAACCTTGTAAATCTATCAATTTGTTAATTAAACATGCCACTTTATGCTTAATAACAGATTTTTCACACTTAAAAAACCTAAACTGGCTTATGTTTACTATCACTATGATTCCCTCTTTTAGGATGATTTTTCCAAGAAATACACATATTTTAAAACAAAATGGTTAATAAATAAGCCGCTAAAACAGAGAACAGACCTGATTTTGAAACAAATTGAGAGTTCCCGGAGGCTAAATACCGATTAATAGCTAAACACAAAAAGACACTTTTTAGAGATATTAATTCTTATTCTAATCCCATCGAGCACAGAATATCGTCTTATTTGTTATTGGTATTAATTAAAATCAAGTAAAATGAGTAAGATTATTTACAATCTAGTGTACAACAGAAAAAGAAGCCTGAATAAAAAAGGAATGGCATTGGTACAAGTAGAAGCCTATTTGGACAGAAAGAAAAAGTATTTTTCAACCAAAGTTTATTTAAAGCCAGAACAGTGGGACAATAAAAAGCTTATTGTGAAGAATCATCCTAATGCAGATGCGCTGAATAGATTGATATATGAGTTCATGGCTATGATAGAAAAAAAAGAGTTGGAATTGTGGCAGCAAGGAAGGCGTATTTCATTAGAGTTACTAAAGGATGTTTTGAGCACAAGCGAAAACAAAACCTCTTTTATTCCTTTTTTTAGGCAAGAGATAGCAAACTCTACTCTAAAAGAAAGTACAAAACGAAATCATCTCTCCACTCTTTCATTATTACAACAGTTCAAAAAGGATGTAACCTTTTCTGATTTAACATTCGAATTCATATCCTCCTTTGAATATTTCTTGCAATCAAGAGGTTATCACACAAATACGATAGCCAAACATATGAAGCATCTGAAGCGACATATAAATGTCGCCATCAACAAGGATTATATGGAGATACAAAAATACGCTTTTCGAAAGTACAAGATTAAAACTATAGAAAACAAGCATACGCACTTATCTCCTGAAGAGTTGGAGAAGTTGGAGAAATTAAGCTTGGCTGGCAGATATACTAAATTGCAAAAGACTTTAGATGCATTCTTGTTTTGTTGCTATGCAGGAATGAGATATTCTGATTTTATCAGTTTATCACCCGATAACATCGTGGAGATTCGTCAAGAAACCTGGCTAATTTATAAATCCATAAAGACGAGTACAGAAGTCAGATTACCTCTTTATCTCTTATTCGAAGGAAAAGGGCTTGTTATTCTGGACAAATATCGGGATGACTTACAAAGCTTCTTTCATTTAAGGGATAACTCTAATGTGAACAAGGATTTAATTGTGATTTCCCGCCTAGCTGGTTTATCAAAAAAAATTTCATTTCACACTGCTCGCCATACTAATGCAACTCTATTGATTTATAATGGAGTAAACATTACAACGGTGCAAAAATTATTGGGGCATAAAAGTGTTAAAACCACACAAGTGTATACAAATGTAATGGATATGACTATAGTGCATGATTTAGAAAAGAACCATGCACTCATGCCTTTGCCTAAAAAAACACGAACTTAGCATAGCCAATACTACACTTTCATATCGTTAGTCATATACTTCTCCTTTAAAGTCTGTTCATTCACTATTCAGTTTCAGTTTGCTCGCTGCAAACTTACTGCATACGTTTTACAGTACCACTGCATATTGTTTGCAGTATCACTGCATATTGCTTGCAGCCGCGCTGCATATTAGTTTGCAGTACCACTGCAACAGCTTTGCAGTATCGCTGCAATAGGTTTGCAAAATTTTGCAGTAAGAAATTGCTGAGAATCAATTAAGTATAGTATAGTGTAAATAGAAGATTGACATTGGTGTGTTATCAATATTTAAGACTGATTGGAGGTGTGGAAGCAAATTTTGCTTCCACACTTTTGCATTGCTTCCACAGCGTCTGTAATGCCGATGAATAGAGGGATACAAGGAGCGGGTGGAAGTGTGGAAGCAAAAATGATGAAAACTGTTATGAAGAAACAACAGTTGTCTTGATTGTTTAGCTAATCACAAAGTTTTGAGTTTACTGTTTTTTGAAGCTATTGAAATATTCTTTTACATAGACTTTAGTACTTTCGCTAATAAAATGACAATGTAGAGTAAATGCTTCATTGAAAGCAGCTAGGATGATAGATGTTGACAAAAGATATTCTTCATATAAGAGGAAGAATCATTTAAAATCTTTAAGCAACGTATTAGCTTTATGATATACATATGATAACCAAGTCATTAATCCAACAAATAGTATCACAGCAGTAAGGTTTTATACATTGTACCCCTATACATACACCTTGTGAGAAAGGAAATTTCGCTATAGTGATTTCTATTACATGGTATAATCGCTTGATTATTAATAAAATAAGAGTGTTGTAGTTCCGCGAAAACTCTGGTGATTTCGTACATCGGTATGAAGACTCAAGAAGTGGTAATCAAACCGAGCGTAAAAGTGGTTATGATGCCTGATACAGAGATACTTGATGAAGTAACAGTAGTGGCTTATGGCACTAAACGTAAACAAGATTTGGTGGGTTCTATCAGCAGTGTAAAGAATGAGATTATCAGTAATTCACAAGCTACATCCGTGTCCAATGCATTAGAAGGAGCTGTGGCTGGTTTGCAAGTTGTAAGTTCTTCCGGCCAGCCGGGACAAGATGCCAATATCGTATTACGCGGTATCGGTTCTATTTCGGCCAGCAACAATGCACTGATTGTAGTAGATGGTGTGCCCTTCAACGGCAAGTTGTCGGACATCAACCCTACAGACATTGCTTCAGTGAACGTGTCGAAAGATGCTGTATCCAACTCTTTGTATGGTTCCCGTGCAGCAGGTGGTGTGGTCATGATTACTACCAAGACCGGACGCAAAGACAAGGTGGCCATCAACTTTAACGGCTCCTGGGGTGTGGCACAGCGTGCGTACAAGGACTATGATATGGCTACTGATCCGGGAGAGTTCTACCGTTTGTCTTGGTATGGTCTTCGTAACACCTATTGGGCGGCTGGAAAATCCATTGAAGACTCTAATTTAGCAGCCAGTCAGGATTTGCTGGGCGAACTGGGTAATTACAATGCTTATATCATCCCGCAAGGAGAGTATCTGGTAACACCAGATGGAAAACTTAACCCCAATGCACGTCTGCGTTATAATGATTCGTTTGCCGATGCCTTGTTCGACAATGCCTTCCGTCAAGAGTATAATGTATCTGCATCGGGTGGTAATGACCGCACAGATTACTATGTATCTATGGGCTTTCTGGACAATGACTCTTATGTGCTAGGTTCTTCTTATGAGCGCTTTACGGCTCGTGCCAACGTTAACTCTCAGTTGAAATCCTGGTTGAAGGTAGGTACCAATGTAGGCTATTCCAAAGCAACTCAGAATGGTGTACAAGAGAATGCCGGAGCTGCCTCCAATCCTTTTGAGGTGGCACGTTCTTGGGCTCCCATCTTCCCGGTTCATGCCTATGATGCAGAAGGTAATATGAAATATTATGAGGACGGAAGTCCTATGTATGATGCCGGAAACGGTGAGACAGACGGTACATCTAAACGTCCTACGGCTACTAACCAGAATGTGATAGCCAATATGAAAGAGGATATTCGTGAAACTGTGTACAATAATCTGACTTCACGCTCGTATCTGGAAATCTCGTTCTTGAAGAATTTCAAGTTTACAGCAAACTACAGTTATGATTTCACGAACAGTAGCCAGACAGTATTCTACACTCCGCTCATCGGTGACGGACAGTCTTTCGGTGGTCGTGGTACAAAAGGAAGCTACAACACTACGACTACCAACTTCAACCAGATTCTGGCCTACAGCAATGTTTTTGGCGATAACCACCACTTGTCGGCCAAGATAGGTCACGAGTACTATAAGTATGAATATCAGTATTTAGCAGGACAGAAGACCAATTTCTTTAATCCGAACAATCCGGAACTGGACAACGGTGGACAAATGCAATACATTAACAGCTACACGGCAAACCATAACATCGAGGGGTATTTCGGTATGGCAGACTACGACTATAGCAACAAATATTATCTTTCTGCAGCCTTCCGTCGCGACGGTACTTCCCGCTTCTTGGACCGCTGGGGTAATTTCTGGTCGGTAGGTGCCGCTTGGCGTATTTCCAACGAAGCATTCATGGAGGGTACAAACTCTTGGTTGAACGACTTGAAACTGCGTGCGTCTTATGGTACCCAAGGTAATGAAAGCATCCTTTCGGAGTATGACTATGCCTATGTGTACACGCCTTATCAAGACCAATACACAGTTACTTGGAATGGTTCAGAGTTGGGTTATTCACCGGAATTCTACGGTAATCCGGACTTGACTTGGGAAAAGCAGAAGACTTTTGACGTGGGAGTAGATTTCCGTCTATTCGACAGAGTATACGGTTCATTCGAATATTTTTATCGTCGTACAGACGATATGCTCTTCAAGCGCCCTGTAGCTTACTCTACAGCCGGACGTCCGTATAATTGGGAAAACCTGGGTGCGATGAAAAACACTGGTATAGAGTTTGAAGTGAATGTGGATATTTTCAATCAGCCCGACCTAAAGTGGACGGTATCGCTCGTGGGATCTCACTACAAGAACCGCATCGTGACACTGCCCGAAGAAAACCGTGAAAATGGTATCACTTCCGGTCCGTTCAACCTGCGCGAAGGTAAGAGCCGCTTTGAATACTATACTTATATGTATGCCGGCATGGACGAAAAAGGAAATGCCATGTGGTACATGGATGAGACAAACGAGAAAGGGGAAGTGACAGGCCGTACTACCACCACCACTTATGCAGACGCAACCCGCTACTTCATTGGAAAATCTGCACTGCCCGATTTCAACGGTGGTTTGAGCACTACTTTCTCTTACAAGGGAATTGACCTTTCTATAGCAACGGCTTTCCAAATTGGTGGCTATGCTTATGACTATTCTTATCTGTCCGGCATGAGCTCCTCATTCTACGTAGGTCATAATAAGGATATGTGGAAAACATTCAACCCTGAGACCGGTCAAGGTTCACTTCCTATTTGGAATGCTGACAATGCTTCCAACTCTTTCACTCAGCAATCAGACCTCAATCTGATAAAGGCCAGCTACTTCAGCATCCGTAACATCACTTTGGGCTACACATTGCCGAAGAACCTGACGCAGAAATTGGGTGTTGAGAAACTGCGTATCTATGCTACGGCAGATAATCTCGGCTTGTGGTCCAAACGTCAGGGATTTGACCCTCGTGTGGCAATGGCTGGTTCTGATGATGAATATGGAGGCTATTCTCCGATGCGTGTGATTTCCGGAGGTATCAACCTTACATTCTAAACTAAAAAATAAAATTGTATATGAAGATAA
>ENA-OPLO01000647-OPLO01000647.1-human-gut-metagenome-genome-assembly--contig:-NODE-647-length-11149-cov-1.785289_pt1 | contig 11149 bp, 7 predicted proteins | sample MGYA00241818_ERZ501721 | MGnify/ENA primary metagenome ERZ501721 (study PRJEB25962, sample SAMEA2042096) | human gut metagenome | biome: human gut; feature: human-associated habitat; material: faeces... | reverse complement strand
GAAGCCGGCAAGGGCTTAGCCGTTGTTGCAGATCAGATCCGTACCTTAAGTGCTGAGACTAAAGAATCCTCCGGCCAGATCCAGGAGGCGCTGATCCGTCTGGAAGGAACCTCCGACTGTATGACAAATGCGATTGAAAATACCCTTCATCTGATCCAGGATACACTCCAGAAGGTATCCAAGACGAATGAAAGCGTAACCACTATTACCGCAGATTCCACGGAGATCGAGAAACACATACATACCATTGATGATGCAATGAAACAGGTGGAGCAGTCAAACCATCAGCTTGTAACAAATATGGGACAGGTATCCGCGACCGTAGAGGACATGACCTCCGGCATTGCGGATTCCAATGAAATCTGTCACAAAATGTTAAGTAAATACGATGAAACTGCCGTCAATATCGACACAATTGAAAATGTCGTTGAAGCCCTGATGTGCGAGCTTGGCATTGGTGGATTTATGGGACTGGAGGATCTGACACCCGGTATGAAGGTGATCGTCTCTCCTGACGATACATCAAACAGCACATACCATGGCGAGCTTGTGGAGGAAACACCGCAGGGCATCTCGCTCACACTTCCTTCTTCTGCCAGAATCACAGAAACCACACCTTGCCACGTACAGGTTACAGCGGGCAATGTCCTTTACTGTTGGGACAAAGCAAAGATCTTCCCGGACAATAATGGAATTTATCAGATACAGATCAGTTCCCGTCCAAAGATCAATAACCGCCGTAAATATCCTCGTATGGATATCAATAACGACTGTCTCATCACTGTCCCGGAAACCGGACAGGAGTTTACAGGCAGGCTGGAAAATATCAGCGGAAACGGTTTTGCCTTTACTACAGACGCCGCTTTCTTTGCTACTGCAAAGGGTACAAGGATCACCCTGCAGATCCAGCATTTTGAAGTTCCATCCCATAGCCTGCTGGAGGGACGTATTATCCGCTGTTCTAATAACGAGGGACATTACATTGTGGGCTGTCAGATGCCGGAGGACGATCTGTTCCTGATGAAATATGTTGAAGAGCATCAGTAAACCAGCCGCTGGCTATTGTCGAAATATTGGTAACTCAAACTTTCTTATATCAAAAACACCACGGTTTGAAGTTGTTATAAAGAATATCTTTTTAACTCTCCAGATCGTGGTGTTTTATTATTTCAACATTTTGTTATTTAACCCCAGAAATCCTGTGTGGCATAAACCAGCCATTTGGCAGAAGCATTGTATGCGACACCGACTCCAATATATTTAAAGCTTGGGGTCAGGATACCGTTTCTGTGACCGGAGGAACCGATCCAGCCAATCACCATATAAATTGCATCGCCACTGCCGGCACAGATATTCTCGCCGCACGAGCGGTAACTGATCCCCTCCGCCTGCAGGCGGGCAAAAAATCTTGTGCCATCCTGACTATTGTGTTGGAAATAATTATTGTCTGCCATATCCTGACTATGACCTCTGGCTGCCGCCTCCGCTTTTGATTCCCATTGCAGATTGGAAAGCCCCATATAAGTCCGATATGCATTTGTCATTTCCCAAACCTGTGTTTCTGCCGCCCGCAAAATCTCATCATTATATGTCATATACGTCCGATAGATCATTTTATACTTGTTGCAGTCTTTGGAAAATGCATAAAATCCATAAACTGCTTTGTCTTTCCCATCATAGAAATCACTGAACGCATACATATAAGCATTATCCGTTAAACGGTAATATGCCTCCGTGCCTTCCTTCGCCTCCTGCTTGTCACTATTCAGGGCGTAAAAGTTATCTGTATTTTCACTCCATCCGGCATCCACCATAGACGCTGCACTTGCGCCCTCCTGCACCAGCTCTGTCTGCTGCGCCGCAGTACCGTCCACTGTGTTCACCGTAGCATCATAAACGGTAAAGCCCTTTCCAATCGTAAAATAAGAAGCAACCTTCTGATCCTTGATGCCAACCAGAAGATATGGTTCCGTGGTACTGTTACCATTATAAATATATGCCGTCATATTTGTCTGCGGCAGTGGATCGATACGCTCCGGTTCTCCCCAATCCGCCTGCAGTGCCTCCGTACTCTCTCCAATATATAGAGATTTTTCCGCAAAGCAGAGACGTGTCGTTTGCAACGTAGCAGCCGGGACATCGGTCGGTGTCGTCGTTGCACTGACTGTCGGTGTGATGGTCGGCTTTGCTGTTATGATTGGATCTGCCGTCGCACTCGCTTTTGGTGTAGCTGCCGGAGTCGTTGTCGGCTTTGGTGTTGCGCTTGCCTTCGGTGTAGCTGCCGGTGTTTTCGCCGGCTTTGCCGTTGCGCTTGCTTTTGGTGTGCGCTCCGGTGTGACTGTAGCTTTCGGACTGGATGCCGGGGTATCTGTAGTTGGAAGCTCTGTAGGAGTTGGTTTCACAGACGCTTCCGGCTGCTCTGGTGTCCCCGGTTTCTTTGTCGGCGCCACTGTCCCTGCCGGTTCTGCGCTCCGGTCTGGTTCTGCCGATGCCGTCACTCCCGGCTCTATACCCGGAAGCTGTGATGGTCTCGCAGAAGGCTTTATGGTTGGTTTTGTGGTCACTCTGACATATGGACTTGCCGACGGTCTTTTCGTCGGAGCTTTCGTTGGAATAACGACTTCAACCTCTCCCTCTTCGTCCGGTACAACCACTACGTTTACCACACATTTCTTCATATGATATGCCGTCAACGTAACCTTTGTCTTTCCCTGCTTTTTCCCGGTAATCCGGATCTTCTTTTTGATCACCTTTACCGAAGCAATTTTTCGATCGGATACCTTGGCTTTGATCTTCCTTGTCCCGGCGTTTTTGACCTTGATCGTAATTCGATCTCCCTTTACAACTGTAACCTTTGTTTTGGATACCCTGATCTTTGCTGCCGCAGATGCCGTATCCATCTGACACGGTGACAATATCGCTGTCAAAAACAGCAGCGCAGCCAGCAGGGTTGATATTGATTTTTTCTTCATATAGAATCCTCCCTGATTTCCTTATAGATAGTATATCGGCATATAGGAGCAAAATATAAAAGAACAGGAAGAAACTTTCCATCAATAAAAAGGGCAAACGAGCATTTTCCTATACCTAAAAAGGATGATACCACGAAAGATATCATCCCTTAAAAATTATTCAATTGTAAATTCATCAACTAATTCATATCTACTGGCAATGTCACGATCGCTACTAAACATTTTTACATCATACCCACGGTTTTTACAAAATTCCTTAACATAACCATCAGCCTCTTCTTTTAAAGTTTTCCAATGAAAATCTGAATAACCAATTCCGGTATATTCAAATTTCATATTAATGACAGCATAATAAATAGAATAAGTTTGTAAATCTCTTTTATATATCTGAATAGGATATTCCTTAAGACGTAATTTTATGAAAGTTTCATCAAATAAGTTAGTATTTTCGTGAACATAATAAGCTATACTCTCAGCGAAAAATTCCCACTTATCATTACTTCCATAGGTTCCATATTTTTTAGGATTCTTTTTATATTCACTATAAGCTTTTAGATTTGTGTAATTTTCTGCAAAATTACTATATATATGAGCGCATTCATGTGTAAAAATTAATGCTTTTTTATTATTAAATATTTCGACTAATTCTAATCCAATTGTTGTACCATTTTCGCCATCTTCGCCAGTATCTTTAGAACAAAATTTAATTTTTGGGTTAAGATAAATAATAGTTCCACGAATATACGCTGGAAGAGTCTGCCACTCTTTATTAACCATATATCTATCACTATCACCCATAAAATCTTCATTCCAATTAACCTTGTTAGGATAGTTGTTGAAATCAAAATACTCTGGGTTATCATATCCAGCCATAATTTTCTGAAGCTTGTCCTCATCGTAGTGAGATTTATTCGGATTAAAAGCAGTGCCAGTAGTAACTGCTACAGCCTTATTACTTGCCGTAACCAGAAATTTAATATTTCTTATTTTTTTCTTTCCATTCAAAGTATAACTAAGTCTAACAGTGGCTTTACCGGGATTCATTCCGGTTACTCGATTCTTTTTTACCTGAAGGATCTTTTGGTTTGATGATTTCATCTTTACCTTCAGGGAGCCCCTCACATTCCTTTTTATGATATTGATCTTTACAGAATGTCCCTGCTTAATCTTGTGATTTTTTACAGAAAAACGAACCGTCCCTTTATTTATAGCCGCGTCAGCATTTGCAGGGACATATATGCCCCCTAAAATAATAGAAATAACCAAAGTGAAAATGACAATTTTATTTATGTATTTCATAGTAGTCTCCTTTTTCGCATTAATCATTGTTTCCAGATCACTATTTAAGATTTTCGTAAAAATCCTTAACTGCTTTATTTTTATCCTTTCTGATTCTGTCTCCCCACCCATTTTGTAATAACGGATGATTCGTCTTAACATATTTTGTTTCAGCTCTCCTCCTGTCTCCCTGATTTACCGTTTTCATATTTGTTGGAAAATCTAAACAGGAAAACTTTAATGTAATTTTATTATCCTGCAGCATTTCATCCGTAAAACCAAAATACTCCGGTTTCCTGCATAATTTGTACAAATGCGTTGCTCCTCGTATCAAACGGCAATACGACTGTCCAATATACAGCACCTTTTCTTTTTCCTCAGACTGATCATTTTTTACCTGCATATTAATTTGATATATTCCACCTTTCAGGGCCTCGATAATGCTACCCTCAAAAAACTTTACTTTAATATTTAGCATACGTTCTCCTCCATTCTGTAAATAAACTTGATTCATTAAATAGATTTTAATAAGCAATTATCCCAATGTAATCTTATTAAATTCTAAAAACACAGTATGATTATAACATCAACTCCAATCATTAGTCAACTTTTAGCATACTTTTAGCACTATCAGTAGACTATATATGTATATAATACATGTAGATAGGAGTTGATGCTATGCAATACTTTGGCGAAAGACTGCGGGATCTGCGCCATGAAAAGCATATGACCCAAAAGCAGCTGGCAGATAAGCTGGATCTGGTGAAGGGGACGATTTCTGCTTATGAGCAGGGCAAGAAATATCCCTCCATTGAGGTTCTGATCAAACTTTGCAATGTATTTCAGATATCTGCTGACTACCTGCTGGGGCTTTCGGATGATATGCAGCTCATGAAGTCCAATCTGACAGACGAACAAATGAGCACCTTCCGCAAACTGATCCACGACATGGAACAATATAATACGCTTAAAAATTCACCAAAATAATGCAACACACTTCAGCCACCCACCCGCTGAAGTGTGTTTATTGTATCACGCCCTATGTGCGTGAGTTTTTCCTATTTTGCATTTTGTTTTGTATAAAGTGCAACATTCATTTTTTCAAAATCTCCGTCATATCGTATAGATAATTTTCTTAAATAAACTTGAAAACGGAACAAGAAACCCCTCTGTCAATTTACTGAAAAGATTAGCAAAGGGAATGGGAATGGTTCTTAAAATTGAGTTTGTTCCGAAACAAAAAATTTGAGTGAGCGACACATTGCTATATATTATTCTTTCATGGAATTTATGATCAATATTACTATGTTTTCTAATTTAGGATAGAGATTTAACCATATCTTTTCTGCCTCCTCATAATCCTCCTCGTCAACAACATCCTGATAATCATAGTTGTCTCGAAAAATAAATAAGGTGTTTAATTCGTTTCCTATGTTTCTAATATCAGAAATATTTACATTAAATTTTTTCAAAAAATCATCATGTTTAATTTCACGATTAAAATAGCTAATCAATGAACTATGACTTTTGTACTCAATTCCGGTATCCAGTACAGAAATCGCTTTCACCAGATGATATATACTATAATAGAAGTTTTTTATCAACTGGCTCTCATTTGGAGGCAATTGTCTCGAATTATAAATGTACTCCGCCAGATCAGATGCCATGCTCAGCTCCTTACCGGCTTCCTCTGCCTTATCCTTTTCTGTTTTGTATGTTACATTTTTACTTGCTCTGGAATTTCCCGCCTCTCTACGGAAGCTGTCCCGCAAAGGATTCCTTCGTTGCCTTCGGCAATTTTCCCGCAAAGGATTTTTGATTCGAAGAACCGGTTTTCTGAGAGGATAACTTTTTCCTGTCAGGTGCAGCTGACCTTAAAGCAGCCGGCTTTGTTGTGGCGGTCGCACCCGCTTTCTGAGCTTTGGCCGGCTTTTCGGACGTCCCGGCTTTCTCCGGTGTTTTTCTTCCGGAAGGTTGTTTCGTCGCCGGAATCGCATCGGATGGAGTCGGAGTTGACAACAGTGTGGTTGCCGGCGTTACAGTAACGGCAGCGGTGTTCACTATGTTTGCCCCTGTCGTCCCGTCTTTTACATTATTATGATTTGTTCGTTTCATTATCCCACTCCCATATATTCCCGCTCCAATTACCAGCAGGAGCAATATCCCCACCAGACTCCATCGGGACATATGCAAGCTGTTTGCTTTGCTTTTTTGCAGCTCTCCGTTGACAATGTCCACATTTTGGTACAGATCTTTACACAGCAGCTCTACATCTGCATATCGTTTCTGAATGTCCACCGCCATTCCCTTTTCAATCGCTTTTTTGGCTGAATCCGGCAGATCAATGTCCCGATATTGGGACAGGGGCACAACCCGGTCGTGAAGAATCCGGCGAACAGATTCTTCCGGACTGACCCCGGTCAGCATAAAGTACATTGTGGTACAAATGCCGTAAACGTCTGTATATGGTCCCTTTTCTGTATGAGGTGCATATTGTTCCCCGGCAGAGTAACCGCTTTTATAATATATTGTCATTGTCTGCTCATCATCTGCACTTAAAAAGCGGGCGGTGCCAAAATCAATCAGAACCAATCGGCCATCCTCCCGCAGGATCAGATTATCCGGCGCAATATCCCGGTGCAAAAGCTTTTCCCTGTGAATCACGGAAAGACAATCCAGTACCGGCTTCATAAGACGCAGTACCGACAGCGGCTCCATCCTGCCTTCTCTTTCGACAAACTGTTTTACCGTTTCCCCCTCGACATATTCCATCACCATATAGCCGGTTTCATTTTCATAAAAAAAATCCTTGACGGATACAATGCTGTCAAGTGCTCCAAATCTTGCAAGCGTCCGGGCTTCTTTAATAAATTTATCCAGCTCTGTCCGAAAGATTTCTGACGAGGAGCCGGCATATATTTGAAGAGATACCTCCTCCGGTATCCGCATTGCATAACGGCGCGGAAAATATTCCTTGATCGACACCTTTGTCTCAAGCACCGGATCATAGCCCAGATAAACAATACCCATGCCCCCCTCGGCAATCACATCCCTGATCTCATAACGGCCATGCAGCACGGTATTGCGCGGCAGCCAGTATCCTTCATAGACAGCAGGTATCTCTGTATCGTTACTCATATGCTTCTCCTTCATTCAATTCTTATTTCCCGGAAATGGTATTTTGACAGACTGTTTTTTGTTTTTATAAATATTACTCCCAGCCTTGATATTCCAGTATAATATCATATAAAGACAGCATTCCGGTCTCACCAAAGCATACATCCAGTATCGTGTCCAACTCATATTTCCCCGGCTCATAACATGGCATATTGCAGGCAGTCAGGATCTGATTAGCGAGCAGCGAGAATGTATTCTTTGCCTCTTCCCTGCAATATTCCTTGCGGACATTATCTGCCTGATATCTCCGCTGGGCCACTTCAAAGATCAGTGGCAGAAGATCGTGACGGTCGATCAGACGGCATCGTTTTCTCTGCTCCTGAAGCCGGCGGTTATCTGCCCCTTCCAACATAAGCTGAAGCTCCCGTTCCTTCTGCAGACCCACGTTCAGAATTTCAGACAAATATTTGTCGTCCATAATGCGGATCTCCCCCCGCTGCATCCGGTTTCCCTCCGGGGCTCCAATATCTTCCCGGTCCGGATACAAATTTTCCAGAAGCTGCGTATTAGAATCACAGGAGCGTTCCAAAATGTGGATATATTCCTTAATTCGTCCTACTACATCATCCGAAGGTGCCGATGTCTTCCCCTTTTCACACGCTCGCAGGTAATGACGGATATGATCCAGCTCCAGCGGTTCCTCTTTCTTTCTGCCCGGAAATATTCTCCCCGGTTTCCACTGATAATATGAGGTTTCCGACAGAGTTGCCTCCAATAAAGATTCATACTCTCTCCTCAGATATCCCAGAATTTCATCTTTCAAATCCCGGAAATATTCCAGCACTGTCATGCTGTACCCTTTGAAATATCTCTGCATGGACAACGCCAGCTCCATAAACTGATCCTCCGGCATATTGCAGTTCTGACGATACGCCTCCCACATTTTGCCGGTTTCATGATGCTGTTCCATCAGAATGTCCGGTGACATCTGTCCCAAAAATGTCCCTATCATCTCCTGACATTTTTCATAGGTGAAATGATGCTCCAGTCCATACATCATAAAAAATTCGCGAAAATCATTGACCTGAAATCCCGGCTCCAATGCTCCGTTGACAAGCCATTCCTCTGCTTCTTCCGCTGACAGTCCCAGTGCAAAGAATAGCTTTAATAATTGTTCTCTGCCCGGTTTATGGTACTCATCAACAGCAAACCATCGTTTCATCGTGCGGGTTGAGCATGGCCGTTTCTCTCCGCATCGCTTCAGACATTCCCGATATGCTTCATAACGCATTTCCTCCGAAGCCTCCTGCGCCTGCTCCATAGTAATCCCCTGCATTTTTGCGATCAAATATCCGTCAAAACGATAATATCTCATCCTTTGTTCCTTTCTCATCTGCCTGCAATCTGTTTTTATACAATATCATTACATTTCTCACACCTTGAGTCTGACCACATTAGAATAGGCACTGTAGCGTTTCTTTCCATTGATCTTTTCCCATGTTCTGATCCGCAAGGATATTGTTCCTTTCTGACTGCCATACGCCAGACGGTATTTTGCCTTATATGATTTGATCGTTCCCTGACGAATAGGAATTTTCTTATATTTTCCGCCCCATTTTCCCTCGATCACAGCATATTTGCCCTGATATTTCTTCAATGTGATCTGCACACCTTTTCTACCGTCGTAGACTCCTTTTTTAGCAGAGATAACCGGTTTCATCAGCCAGGCTGCTGTCACCTTAATGGGTTTGATCTCATCCAATGACGTATGAGAGCCGTCGGCATTGACAGCCATAATCTTATAATAATACGTCTGACCTCTTTTTGCCTGATGGTCTTTATAGGTGCCACCGCCTTTAACGATCTTGACACACTGGTACACTCCCGCCTTCTTTTTGCTGCGGTAAATATGATATTCACAATCTCCCTGCGCTTTCCATGTCAATTGGATATAATTGGTTGTCACATTCTGGATCTGCACCTGATTATTTGTTACCTGATTAGATACATTTGATATATTTGTCTGGGAAGGCACTGTCGGGCTTGCGGAAGTCTTCGGTTTTTCAGACTCTGTCGGTGTCGGACTTGTGGACACTTCCGGGCTTGCGGAAGTCTCCGGTTTTTTGGACTCTTCCGGTGTCGGACTTATGGACACTTCCGGCAATATTGTTTCCGTGACTTCCGGCGGCAGAGTCTCCTCCGGAGACGGCTCCGGAAGTGTTGCCTCCGGATTTTTCTGTCCGGAAAATGTGATCTCTTCCTGGGAAAAGTCCGTATCGGAAGTGTTTTGTCCGAAAAATTCTGTGACCTTCTGACCATACAGACTGCCCGCCACACCGCACCGGGCAATCTCCACATCCTTTCCGCTGCTGATGCCGTCTCCGCAATAGTCGCCACCATTTTCCTGACCAACGCCATAAACAGTCCGGGCGATCAATGTCCCGGTCATATTGACATTGACCAGACTTCCCAGAAATGTATTTCTGCCGGTAATACCACAGACAGTCCCCAGTTTCTTACTCCCCGCAGAAAGCCATGCACTCAGGCTATCATTCCACAACATATAATAATTGCATTTCGTCAGACCATAAATGCATGAATCATCAGATCCATTGGTGTAAAGGCAGGTTCCTGTCACCTGACAATCGCTGATAACCCCATAGTTATTACCGCATATGATTGCAAGAGGCATCTCCACATTTCCCTCCTCCTGACGGTAATCCACAGAAAATACTATGTTTTTAATAATTCCTCTGTTATTACCAAAGGTACTGAGATACCGGGGGTCTTTCTCTCTGGCAGATGCCGTAATGGTCCGGAACTGCCGCAGATATATTTTATGTCCGGCTCCGTCCAATGCTCCGGCAAAATCCGTCACCGCCTCTGTCCCATTTTCGTCCCAGTCGGTTATAGCAATATCCGAAACAAGCTTCAATACCCTGTGGTCTGTATCCTGCTTTACCGCAGCGATAAACTCCTCTCCGCTATGAATCTCCTGCACCTCATAACAATCATCAACGCTTACATCCCCACTCAGCATTCCGGTATATGTCCCGTTTTGCAGATAGATCAATGTATCATTCCAACGGACTGCATCACAGCTTTTCCCATCCTTGCAACGGATCTCCACCTGATTCCCCATATATATAGTGTCCGGTTTTTGGACCATACTGCCATCCACAAATACATCTGTCCGGTCCAATACATAGGAATCCACGAGCACGGAGTGCGTCGTTATTTCCTCAAAATAATAATCATATTGATCTGCAAACTGAGCCAAAGTACTCCCCGCATACCCGCAAAGCTTCGTCCGGATAGAAATGTCCGAATTCTCTCCGGTAATCTTCATATCCTTGTTGAGTGCCGTAATCTTTTCGAGATTGCTGCAGCCGTACACTGCACCGGTATTAAACTCCTTAATGTTCGCCGGCAGCACAAGCCCTTTCAGCTTTCCACAGGTTCCAAACGCAACTCCCCCCAAACTCCGTAAATGTCTTGGCAAAATAATCTGTTCTACATTTTCACAGCCATACAGAGCTCCCACAAAACCATCATTCGTATATTCATTCCAGTCAATGGAAGTGATATTATCAGAAAAACGAATTTCCTTTAATGAGGTCATATTCCAAAAGGCCCTGCCCTCAATGCGGGTTACAGAAGATTTCATTGACAGACTCTGCAGGCTTTGGTTTCCTGCAAAAGCCATGTCTCCCACCGTATCAACTCCCTCCGGAATGCAATAAGAGAGATCCGTAAGTCCTTCCGGATAAGTCACCAATGTA
>ENA-OPLO01000645-OPLO01000645.1-human-gut-metagenome-genome-assembly--contig:-NODE-645-length-11161-cov-2.653160_pt1 | contig 11161 bp, 10 predicted proteins | sample MGYA00241818_ERZ501721 | MGnify/ENA primary metagenome ERZ501721 (study PRJEB25962, sample SAMEA2042096) | human gut metagenome | biome: human gut; feature: human-associated habitat; material: faeces... | reverse complement strand
GTCTTACTATTACTTTAACACCATCAATTTTTTCTACAATTACTTCTGTTCCTTTTTCTATAAGTTCATCTGTTGCTGATACAGCAGTCCAAATATCTGAACCAAGTTTTACTTGACCAGCTTTTCCTTCTAATCCTATTTCTTTGATTACAATTCCTATTTTATCTATAACTGAAAATGCATTTGTTTTCATATTTGAAGCACTTTTAAATTTTTTAACTAATGGTTTAGTGAAAATAATAAGAAGTGTAGACGAAATAAGAAAGATGTAAGCTTGATAAAGTATATTGCTTGTAAAAAAGCTAGCTACAAGAGCTACTAAAGCACCGTACAGCAAACCAAAAGAATAAAAATCCTACAGTAGCGGCTTCAATTATTATGAATACACCGGATAAAATTAACCATACATGCCACATACTCATAAATTTTCCTCCTTTATAAAATATATAAATAATTTAACAAAAAGTCAATGTTTGTATGTAAACTATTTAAAATATATGTTATAATCATAATTAGAATAAAGAGGTTAAAATATGTTTAAAGAAATGAAAATGAGACAACTTCAAAAACGAGCTAATGCATTTGTTAATTCTTTAGAAGGTAAAAGTGATAAAGAAGTAGAACAAGCATACTTAGATAATAAAGAATTTACTAATAATGAAATTGTACTTAGTTTTTTATTTTTTAAACATCCATCATTAATAAGAATATTACCACTTGATTTTCAAAAATCACGTATCAATAGTAATCTTTCAATGTTTAGAAGTGGTAGTAATGAAGCACGTAAGTCACTTGTAAGTGACTGGATAAAAGATAATAAATTCTTTATGAATGCTACTAGTATTGGTATGGATGATGAAGAATACAATAACTATTTAAAAATATATTTTAATCAAAAAGAAGATATAGTAAAACTATATATGGATGATTTAAGACGTGTAGTTGAAATATTATATCGTGAAGATGCTCGTGAGACAGAAAAAATGATAAGTGAAGAAGCAAGTAAATTCACAACTAGACAATGGGATTTTATTGTAAAAGCAGAACCATCATTAATCAAATATGCCCCTAGTGATGTACAAGATAAATATTCACTAGATGAAAAATATATAAAATACATAAGTGGAGATGCAAAGCATAAATATATAGATGAACAAATAAAGAAAATAAAAGATAATAATGAATTGCTAAATGAAGCACCTATAGATATAAAATGCGAATATATAAATAGATATCCATTTATGATTAACTATATAAGTAGTAATTCACTTATAGAATTATTAAAATATGATATAAACTTTATTAGATACATCAATATAACATCATTTAAAAGAGAAGAAGATAAAAGCATAGAAATAATATATGAAATACTTTCTAATATAGAAAATAAAAGTGTAAAAGATATAGTAGATATAATGATAGATAAAGGACTATTTAATGCCAAAGGTAAAGTATTTAGATATGATCCTAAAAGTAATGATGTTACATATCAATATACAAAAAGACTAATTAGAATTTTACAAAATCTAAGTATAGAGCAAATAATACCACTAATACAAATAGATTCTAATTATGTTCTTCCATATGTAGTACCAGTGTATAATGACAATACTGACTTGCGAGATAAAGAAAAAATAGTCGTTGACGCTGACTTTAGATGCTTAAATTTACTTAAAGCATATTATGGAGAAGAAATATACAATAAATATTATAAAGTAGTTAATAAAATATATAATGATTTCTTAGCTAATTTAAATAGTTATGATTATACAAAAGATCACGATTCAATATTTGATCTCTTTAAAATACTATTCAATAAAAATATAATATTGAATAATTCATTTGATAAAATAAGCGTATATATAGGTATGTCAATATTTTATAAAGGTAAAGAAACTGATAGAACTCGTAAAGTAACAACAAAAGTATTAAATGAACTACTAACTAATGCATATAAAAGAAATGTAAATATAAGTAAACCATTATATGATATATCATCATTAGAAATATTTGATGAAAGATTATCATTTATACCATATAACTTACTTAGTGATTTTAATGACTATAATTTTACTAATTTTAGTACATTATTATATATTGCTAAAAATGAAACTAATGTAAGATTATTTAAATATTATTTAGATATAGTTTTTAGTATATATGGAGAAAACAAAGAATCACTTTATAGAGCAATAGAAAACTTTACATATTATAAAGAAATAATAAGAGATATTATAGATAAAGATTTAAATGATGAAGAAACTAAAAATCTTATAGATTTAATCGCAACATTTGGTAACTTTAATAATATTACTAAAAAGAGTGAACTATCTAGTTATGATTTAACAACAGTAAAAAACTTTGTAAGTGAATTATCAATGCTTAAAGATACAGATACAAGTATTTATAGTAATTTACTTAGTAATTACTTATTTGGTAAAGCATATGATATACAAGGAAATCATGGCTATTTAGAAATATCAACTATAAAACAACTAATTAATATATTTGATATAGAATCATTAGAAAACTTTGAAATAGATGGTTCTAAAGTATTTAATAAAGAAGAAATAGATTTCTATACATTATTAATAGTAATGTTTAAAAATATATCTCTTGATATAGTATTTGAATATGTAAATAATTTAATGAATGATAATTATAAAAGAAATATAATGTTTAGTATCAATTTCTTTAATAAAATAAAAAAATATAAAAGAAATATCATTAATGATAATATTGTTACTATTAATGATATTATAGAACTATATAATGAAAGTCCTGATGTAGTAAAATATGAAAATAAAAATGATGTTGATATTTATACAGTAGTAGGTCAAGATTTCAAAGTACTTTGTTCAGCTAATGATGATGGTATTAATTATAGATATGTAAATGTATCATCTTTAGGATTAAATTCATATGGTTATGGTAAATTAGTAAATGATTATAGTGTTAGATTTAGTGAAGATAAAGATGGATACATCATTAAAGTAAATAAAGATAATAAAGAAAAAATAAATATGAAAGCAGAATCTATAATAGTTGTAGGTAAACTTACTGATGATTTAATTAATATTGCTAAAACTAATAATTTAAAGATTATTTATGTAGAAGGTAGGTGGTAATAATGATAGATAAGATCAAAGATAAAATAAATATTTTAAAAATGGATACCACTACCTGTAAAAAATTAATTAATAATTATGTTTCTATAAAGAAAGTACAAGAATTAAATGAGAATAATCCTTCTTTTAAAAAAATAAATGATAAGAAAAAAGAAGAAATTTATGATTAGGAGAGATGAATAATCTCTTTTATTCTACTTTATTTTTAATATGAAATATGCTATCATATATTTATGAATAAGATAATAAATGGTAGTAATAAATATTTATTAATAATTGCAATGCTAGTAGTAATTAGCATTGCTTTAAGCATAACATATTCTAATTATTTTGTAGAATCAAGTAATCATAGAGTAGCTGAAATGTATATAGGAAGTCTTAAGTATTCTATGAAGATAGATTCTAATGAAACAAATACTTTATCACTAAAACCTGGTGTTACTATTATTGATGTTGATGTAAACAATTTAAATCCTGTTGATACTTATTATAAATTACTTTATTTAAATAATTCTAATTTAGAAATAAAATATTTTAGTGAAACAAAAGATACTGATGAAGTTAAAACAAGTTATAAAAGTCCTAATGATAGTATTACAAGTAGTAATACTAATAATTTAAAATTATTTATTAGAAATAATAGTGATACTAATCAAGATGTTAGCTTTTCATTAAAAGGTGGTTATATAAATAATACACTTAGTGATATAAGCATACCTAGTGGTTATAGTGAAATAACTATTGATAATAGTAGTAATAATACATATTTTTGTAAGACTAGTGATACCCTTGCACAAGGACTTGAGTATGTTAATGGGCAATATACTTATGGTTATATGAAAGAAGGACACAATTCTTCATCTGGTCTTGCTTGGAGTGATATTTCAAATGATGGATGGGGCGTACAACTAACTGATAAAGCAAGTACAGACGCTATAACTAGTAAAATATGCTCATATATAAATAATAAACCATTAGTATCGGCTGCTGGTACATTTAATAAAAGTAAAGCAACAATATTGAATTTAGATGGCTTAAATACAAGTAATATAATAAATATGAATGGGATGTTTAGTAATACTCAGATAACAACATTAGATGTAAGCAAATTTAATACAAGTAATGTAAAAGATATGGGATGGATGTTTTCTGGTAGTCAAACAACAACATTAGATTTAAGTAATCTTAATACTAGTAATGTGACAAATATGGAAGGAATGTTTTATAATAGTAAAGCAACAGTACTAAATTTAAGCAGTTTTAATACAAGTAAAGTAACTAATATGAATGCTATGTTTAATAAAAGTCAAGCAATAACAATAGATGTAAGTAGTTTTAATACTAGTAATGTAACAAACATGAGTAATATGTTTGGTTATAGTCAAGCAACAGCATTAGATTTAAGTAATTTTAATACTAGTAATGTAACAGATATGAGTTGGATGTTTTCTAACAGTCAAACAACAACATTAAATTTAAGTAATTTTAATACAAGCAATGTAACAAGTATGGAAGAAATGTTTTATAAAAGTCAAGCAACAACAATAGATGTAAGTAGTTTTAATACTAGTAATGTAACAAACATGAAATATATGTTTGGTTATAGTCAAGCAACAGCATTGGATTTAAGTAATTTTAATACAAGCAAAGTAACTAATATGTATGCTATGTTTTATAAAAGCCAAATAATAACATTAGATGTAAGTAGTTTTGATACAAGTAATGTAACTGATATGAGTTATATGTTTAATAACTCTATCAAATTGAAAACTATATATGCTAGCAACAAATTTAAAACTGATTTAGTTACATCAAGTAGTAATATGTTTTATAATTCTACCTTATTAGTTGGAGGTTTAGGCACAACCTATAATTCAAGTTATGTTGATAAAACATATGCTAGAATAGATGGTGGAACAAGTAGTCCTGGATACTTCACTGATGTATCCCAAAAACCTACCCAATTCGGACAAGATAGTTGGACGACAATAATAGCGAATATAAAAGCAGGCAATACAAGTAAATATAAAGTAGGAGATACAAAAACAATAAATATGGGAAGTTATGGTACTCATACATTAAGAGTTGCTAATACAAGTACACCTAGTGAATGCAGTACTTCTGGATTTTCACAAACTGCTTGTGGATTTGTACTTGAATTTGCAGATATAATTACAGAACGTAATATGAATCCAGAAGGAAAATATAATGGAACACAATACAATTATGGATATAATGTAGGTGGATGGCCAAATACAAGTATGAGAACATTTGTAAATAATGATATATATAATTCATTACCAAGTGATTTAAAGAATGGAATAATAGATACAACAGTAGTATCAAGTCATGGAAGTAAAGATTCATCTAACTTTACATCAACAAATAAATTATATTTATTGGCACCAAAAGAAATATATAGTGATTTTCCTGGCTCTCGTACAAATTATGATACAGCAAAAGATTTAACAAGACAACTTGATTATTATAAAAATGAAGGAGTAACAACATCTAATTATTCTAAAGCTATAAAAATGTACGATTCTACTGCTAATTGGTGGTGGTTGCGCACCGCTGATTCTGGTAGTGATTTCGGTTTCTATTTTATCGGTAGCGGTGGTGATTGGACTGCTAGCAATGCTAGTAATGTTATTGGCGTTTCACCTGCATTTAGAATAGACTAAACAAAAAAGATAATCACAACTTAGATTATCTTTTTAATTTCATATAATATAAATTAATCAGCAATATCATTATTTTCAAATTTAATATTTAAAAATTTTCTACTAGCTAAATAGTCTGCCATATGTACAAAACATTGATACTTAGTTTTAGGTCTTTGTAATACTTCATTACCATTATAATCAGTTGTCCATGGTCCCATGTGTGTTTCAACACAACTACAAACTAAATTTATTTCATCATCAGTAAGTTCTAATTTATCTTTATTATCTCTTACAAATTTACTTATTTGAAGTGGATGATCAGCTGCAGTATACTTATCATGATTAATACCATTTTTAAGTCCATCATGTATAGTAAGAGCAAACAATAATAAGTCTTTTTCATCACTTGTAAAATTATTAATAGCTGAATCTTGTAATAATTCATAAGCAATTCTTACTGCTGCTTTAGTATGTCTAACAAGACCTTTATCACCCAAAGTAAATTCTGGATGATATTTACCAGTAGATGATGCAGGTATATGATAGAAATAATCTGGTAATAAATCTAATATTGTTATAAGACTATTTCTTATTCTTTCATTTTTTATATAACTTATTTCTTTATTAAATTCTGTGTGCATAATTAAAACCTCTATTAAATTATAATATAAAATTATATTTTTTTCTATATAAATGTGTTATGATCTAAATATGAAAGAAGAAATTATTAATATAAGTAAAAATATAGGTATTGATATAATTGGATTTTGTGATACAAAAAACTTAATAGTTCCATATGATAAATATAAATTACAAGACGAACTTAGTTACAAAAGTACTTTTCAAGTAGGTAATATTACTGATAAAGATTTATCAAATGAAAAATATAATATATATAATACTGCTATAGTGATAGGCGTATCATATAAAAAAGTAGATATGAGCGATAAATCTAAAGTATATTTAAGTAGTTGTAGTATAGGTGAAGACTATCATATCGTACTTAAAAATAAACTTGAAGTAATAAAAGAATATCTTGAAAATAAAGGTTATATTGGTAAAATATTTGTTGATAATAATCCTCTTGATGAAAGAATTTTAGCATATAATGCTGGTCTTGGATTCTTTGGTATAAATAATTTATTAATAAATGAAAAACTAGGTTCATATTTTTATATTGGAGTACTACTAACAAATGCATCTATTTCTAGCAATAAAATAATAGATAGTAAATGTATAAATTGTGGACTATGTAAAAAAGTATGTCCTTTAGGAGCAATAAATGATAATAATATACTTGATTCTACTAAATGTATAAGCTATTTAAACCAAAAGAAAAATATAACAGAAGAAGAAAGCGAATACTTTGATAATTGTATTTATGGATGTGATAAATGTATAAGTATATGTCCTTATAATAAAAATATAGAAGTTCTTAATAATGAAGGAATAAATCCATATGAATTTTTAAATATGGATAATAACGAATATGATAAAAAATATTCTGATAAATCTTGCTACTGGAGAGGCAAAAAAGTTCTTGATAGAAATATAAATATTTATTTAAATCATTTGAAAAAGTAATAATATTGTGTTAAAATTATATTAATGATAAGGAGAAGAAAAATGAAAAAAAGTGATAAAAAAGTAACTGGTCGTAACTATTTTATAGTTATAGTTGTATCTATACTTATAATGGTAGTTGTGTTATATGCTAGAACATTTTATTTAAATTATAAAAATAATAAAGTAAATATAAGTATATTTAATGATCAAAAAATTAATCAAATTAATAGTGATGACTTTGATTATGCATTAAGTGAAACTAGTAGTGAAATGATATTATATGTAAGTTACACAGGATCAAGTGAAATAAGAAATATAGAAGATAGATTATATAAAGAAATAGAAAAGAAAAATCTTACTGATAAAATAATTTATTGGAATGTAACTAATAGTAAAAATAGTGAATATATAAACACTTTAAGAAAAAGATTTCCTGAAATAAAAGATCAAATTAATACAGCACCATTATTTATATATATTAAAGATGGAAAAGGCGTTGAAGCTATGAGCAGTGAACTAAAAAAAGTTGACTATAAAGTATTTAATAAATTGGTGAGTAAGTACAATATTGAATAGAAGCTATTAGCTTCTTTTTTACTAAAATTGTTTGATTTTCACCTGAAATTATCATAAAACGATAAAAAGTGGTGAAAATCTGATATATTTATCATAAAAAACTAATGAATATTTACTATCAAATAAATATTCATTTTTATTTTAATTTATGATAAAATTATTTTAATAGGAGAATAAGATATGAAAGAGTATTTAATTATTTCTATAAAAGATAATGTTCTTACATACGATTATAGAAATATTGATGAATCATTAAATAAATATATTAATAAGAATGAGTTTATTAATAATACTCTATATTTTTCTATGAAATATTATAGTAATAATTATGAAAAAGTTATTGATTTAATAAAAAGAAACTATAGTGGAATAGACACTATGAATGTAAGACACCTAGTAACATTTAAATATGTTGTTATTATGATGATAAGACTTAAAATGTCTTATTTAAAATTAGATATACCATCTACTATAAGTTTATCTGATTATGAATTATTTTTAACAGTTAATACATTAAAACAAATAGATTGTTATTTTATGCCAATATTTATTAAAGAAAAATTTAATAATAAAAATGTAGTAGTTAATTTATATAATCATAATAAAATAAGTGATAGATTTATGATATCACAAGATTCACTTGACTATGAAACTTTATATTATAGAAAGACACTTGAAATAAAAGAAGAATATCCAGGTATTTTAGATGATATAAAAGAATTCTTAAGAATAAATTATAATTTAAAATCTATACATATATATGTATTCTCTAAAGATTTAATAAATAATATAATTAATCTTGTTAAAAATGATGAATCAAGAAATATAATAGTATTCTTACATCAAGGAAAAGATAAAGGTAATTTTATTGTTAATAACTTTGCTTGGTTAAAAGAATTAAATAAAAAATGTAAAAAAGATTATACATGTGAATTTAGAATATTATATTCTAATGATTTTATACGTAATAATTTATTTAAGCAACTTACATTTAATAATTTAAAACTTATGTCTATAATGGCAGTATATGTAAGTGTAGTATGTTTACTTATATTTAAATCATATGAATACATAGAAAAGATGGCTATTGATGAAGTAAATCAAGAAATAATAAATAGTTCATTTGCACTACCTAATAATGATTCAAAAGAAGAACTTACTAATGGTGGAGTAGAACTTGATCAAAAATTAGATGATAAACAAGTAAAAGATAAATATTCATTTGATAAAGTATTTCCTAAACTTAAAAAAATCAATAAAGAAACAGTAGGTTATTTAGTAGTAAATGGTACCAATATAAATTATCCTTTAGTACAACATAGTGATAATAGTTATTACTTAAAAAGAGATTTCTATAAGAAAAAAACTAGTATGGGATGGATATATTTAGATTATAGAAATGATATAGAAAATCTTAATGATAATAGTATTATATATGGACATAGTATGTTAAATGGTACAATGTTTGGTACATTATATAGAGTCATAAATAGTAGTTTTAGAAAAAATAATGAAAACATGATTATATCATTAGATACACCAACTAAATCATATAAATTCAAAATATTCTCAGCATATAGAGTAGATTATACTACTGACTACTTAGTTAATAACTTTAATAGTAAAGAAGAATTTGATTCTTTTGTTAAATTAATAAAAGGAAGAAGTTCATTTAAAACAAAAGATAAAGTAGAATATGGAGATAAAATACTTACACTATCAACATGTGCTGGTGGCGGTAATAGAAGAATGGTAGTACATGCAGTACTTATAAAGGATGGTGAATAATGAAAAAGAAAATATTTGTAATACTTATTAGTATATTTGTAATGATTAGTTCAGTAAATGCAACATGTGATGATAATGAAAGAAATAGACTTAAAAGTTTATCAAAAGATATAACTTACGAAACTTCTTACAGCATAAGTACTAAAACATTTACAATTAAATTTTATAATGTATTTCCAGGATTAATAATAGGAATTAATGATGGTACAATTAAAGGTGGAGATAATAATGACAGTTATAGTGTTACAATTGATAATATTAAAGAAGGTGAACATTTAACAGCCGACATATACGATAGTATAGGTTGTAATGAAAAATTAAATACATTATTTATAACATTACCATATTACAATAATTTTTATGGAACACAAAAATGTGAAAAATATGTTGGAAAGCTAACACAATGTACATATAAGTTTCTATCATACGAATTAACAGAAGATATATTAGACGGAGCAATAAAATCAATAGATACAGAAATTAAACCTGTTATCCCTGAACCTGTCGTAAAAAAAACATTTTTTGAAAAAGCATATGAAACAGTAAAAACATTTCTTACTGACTGGGGAATTAACATTGGCTTATTCTTATTCTTTGGAATAGTTACAGCAGTAATAGGAGAAAAAATATATAGAAAGATAAAACATGGTATATAAAATTATCATGTTTTTAAATATTTTAATGACATTTTAATGCAGTTATGTTATAATTTTTCTAGAATAAAGTAGGTGAAATATGAGAAAGGTTAATTTAATTTTATTTAGTATTTTATGCTTATTTATTTTTACTTTTAAAGTAGATGCAGTATGTAATGATAAGGCGTTAAATGAATGGGCTACAAATGCTACAATTGAATATATGGAGGATGTTGATATAAGAGATCCAGAAGATAATCTTATACATAGTAAGGAATACTTGTATCTATTATTTATTTCTACACAAAATGAAAAAGGAAAAATAATGGTAAAAGATTCAGAAGATGAAAATGAATATGAAATAAAATATGATGATGAAATATTTTATGGATATGTAGTAGGCTCATATCTACATATGAATGAAAAAACATATACATTTACATTATATGGGGCAGAGAACTCTGCGTGTCCTAATGAAAAACTTAGAACGATAGAATATAAAGTACCTGCATATAATGTATATTCAAGATCAAAATATTGTTTAGAAAATCCAACAGAAGATATTTGTAAAACTAATAGTAATGAAATGAAAGATGTAAGTGACAAAGAATTTATTGAGATTATTAATAAAAAAGAAGAAGAACAAAAAATTGCTAAAATGAACTTTTTTGAAAAAGCATTATATTATTTAAAGAAAAATTGGTACTTTATAGTAATACCTATAGTATTAGTTTCTGCTTTCTATGCGATTAGAATTTATATATTAAAGAAGAAGGTGGATGAAGAATGAAAATAAAAAATA
>ENA-OPLO01000622-OPLO01000622.1-human-gut-metagenome-genome-assembly--contig:-NODE-622-length-11412-cov-1.807784_pt1 | contig 11412 bp, 4 predicted proteins | sample MGYA00241818_ERZ501721 | MGnify/ENA primary metagenome ERZ501721 (study PRJEB25962, sample SAMEA2042096) | human gut metagenome | biome: human gut; feature: human-associated habitat; material: faeces... | reverse complement strand
ATGCTGGCTAGGACGACTACCACTGACTGCCTGTGCAGCGGTTTCATGATTTGCCATAATCGTTTCAGCGGTTTCCATAGTATTATTAGGCTCTGTTTCTCTCACACTTTCTGCATGTACAGTCATGCTTGCAGTACCAATAATAAATACAGACATTAAACAGGTTGTCAACATTTTTGCTAATTTTTTTTTGATCATAAAACCATACCTCCTAAGATTTTTGTTTTTCTCAATAATTGAGTACCTAAACTACACTTCTAACATAAACCCGATTCAAACATTTTTACAACTACCTGTGCAGAAAGTGACCTTTTATTGCAGAAAATGACACTCAAAATATAAAAATCACCCATCACCCGCTGATTCCTTTCTGAAGCATCACCGCTTACACTTTTCTCAGATACTTCATGTATGCGGTGACAAAGTCATTGTATTTCTGTTTTGCTAAAAATACGCTCTCACCGTTTTTCAATTCTATGTTGCTGTTGTCATACCGGGCGACCTCCTGCAGATTCACAAGAAATCCCCGATGGGAGCGGAAAAAGCGATCTCCCAGCTTCTGCTCCAGCACTTCCATTTTTTCATAAAAACAGTAGGGCTCCTTCTTTGACTTGGTGTGCAGCATAATTTTTCTGGCCTGGTTCTCGGCATAGAGGATATCATCCACAGGAATCCTGACATAGTTGCCGCCTACTTTTATAACCAGCGGTTCAACATTCTTTTTACTCCGGATCTGGCAGATTGCCCTGTCCATGACTTCTGTGAACTTCTGTTCATCGATAGGCTTCAAAAGATAATGAAACGCCCCCACATCATAGCCTTCAAACACATATTCACGTAAGGCCGTCACGAAGATAATCAGTGCATCCGACCTTTCACGGATCTTTCTGGCCGTCTCCATACCGTCCGGTTCCGCCGCATTCTGCTCCCGGTTCAGGGAAATATCTAACAGGATCAGGTCAAACGCCGTCGGATCCGCCAACAGTTCTCCGCCGTCGACAAACAGTCGGATTTCCCCCTCCGTACATTTCTCTACCAGCCTTTTCAGGTATTCTCTTATGGGCTGTTCATCGTCACATATTGCTATTTTCAGCATTCGTCTTCTACTCCCCCGGATCTTATTCCATTCAAACATTTCCTTTTTTATATCGCCACTTTTCCTTTGAAATTCAATCCTATGTAACGAAATGCGATTTTTGTGTAACGAAAAAATCAGCGGGTATATAGCATCCCAAAAGCTCTCTCTTGCGGGAGAGCTTGGTCTGCACCTGTAAAGTCAAGGTTGTTTTGGTGTAAATAGCATAAAAACGACAAATTCCATACAAAAAATTCCCCAAATCAGAAATTTTTGTACGGAATTTACTTATTTTGCTTATATAGCGAAAATGGAGACTTTTCAAACGGTAAAATTCCACATTTTTGTATTTTTCGTCCAAAACGGCGATTTAAATACAAACAAGATTTCCACTGACTGTCCCGATGCAACGCTCACAAAGAGAATTACTATCACTCTGCGAACAGTTCCTTCTTCCGTTCAATCATCTCATCAATCTTCTCAATATACAGCCCTACATCCTTGACATTATCACACCGTTCGATCCGTCCGTCGGGGAAGACCCGCTTGGTGATGCTTCCGGCGCCTAATGCCACAATGGTCTGTTTCTCCTCCATGATGAGGATGTTGTACAGTCCGTATTTGCCGGGACGGGCGTAGCCGGTGTTCTCAAAGTTGCCGGACATGTTCTTCTGTCGGTAGAGGTAATAAGGTTTCATTCCAAGCTTCTCAGCTCCCGCCGCCGCGATCTTCATGGTTTCGTCGGTGTTGTGAAGCATGGAGACGCCGTTCTCCTGGATCCACTGGTTCAGGCGGGATGCACGCTTGATGGCCAGGGAATGAACGGTCAGGCTGTCCGGGGCCAGCTCCACGATCTTTTCGATGGTGCGCTGTACATCCGCCTCCAGTTCTCCCGGCAATCCCAGGATCAGATCCATATTAATATTGTCAAAGCCAACCTCTCTCGCCAGCCGATATGCCGTAAGTACCTGTTCCACGCTGGCTTTTCTGCCGATGATATCCAGGGTCTCCTGCTTCATAGTCTGGGGATTCACGGAGATACGGCTGACCTGGTGACGATGCAGTACCTCCAGCTTCTCTCTGGTGATGCTGTCGGCACGACCGGCTTCCACAGTGAATTCCTTCACGGTAGAGAAATCAAACTTGGACTTTAATGCCGTGATCAGACGGTCCAGCTGCTCCGGTTCCAGTGTGGTGGGCGTACCACCGCCGATATAGACGGTATCCAGTACCTTATCCTTAAAATTCTCCGCCACATAATCCATCTCTTTGATCACAGCGTCCACATAGGCATCCACCTGTCTGCGGAATGCAGCGATCGGATAAGAGGTAAAGGAACAATAGAGACAGGTTGTAGGGCAGAACGGAATCCCGATGTACAGACTGTAGCCGCCCTCATAATGAATCTCTTTTAACAGATCCCGCTCTCTCTTCGCAATATCGATTCCCAAAAGTGCCTTCTCTTCGCTGACGTAATGGCTCTGCTCCATGAAATCCAGAATCTCTGCATCGCTTTTGCCCTCATCCAGCATACCGTAGGCAATCTTCGTGGGACGGATGCCGGTAAGGTTTCCCCAGGGGAGTTTCTGCCCGGTCACCTTGCTTAAGGTGCGGTACAGGAAACGTTTCAGACCGTTCTTATACCCATCTGCAAGGTTTGCTGTCTCTGCATTCCACAGGAAATCCTCTTCCCCCACACGGATCTTCGCTCCGGTCTCGGCCAGTTCGATTTCCAGACTGACCTGCGGTTCCAGCTCCGCCAGCTTTTCCGGCTTTGTCTCCGGGGTGATGACTGTGACCTGCTCCTCGGCATAAAAGGCCTTCACCAGAGAATGCACATCGTATTCATAATTGGGATGGGATAATTTCACTACTTTCACGTTACTACCTGTACCTTTCCTATGCCTGCATCCGTAAAAACACAGGCACAATTTAGGCACAGAAACCTTTATCTGTGCCTAATGCATTACACTATAATAACTATCAGAACCCCATTGGCAAAACCGTTGCTACGCAGCTCTCCTTTTGCTCATGTGGTTACTTCACCATATAAATATCATCAAATATTCTTACGAATGCCAGCATTCGACGAATATTTGACGCTATTTACATGGCTCTGAATAGTTATACACAAAACGGATTATATTTCTTCTCATGTCCGATGGTGGTGCTGTCGCCGTGTCCCGGATAGACTACCGTATCCTCCGGCAGAGTGAACAGCTTCTCCTTCACCGAACGCACCAGCGTACTCATACTGCCGGTGGGAAAATCGGTTCTGCCCACGGAATCCTGAAACAGAGTGTCACCGCAGATCAGGAAGCCACCCTCCGGAAAATAATAGCTGACACCGCCCGCGGTATGTCCGGGAGTTGCCAGAACCTTGATCCGGATGCCGTCCAGATTCAGTTCCTCACCATCCTTCAGATACACATCTGCGGTAACCGTTACCGGACGCCCCATATCTTTCGACAGGTTGCTCTTCGTATCCAACAGGAAATCCTTCTCTGCTTCCCCGGCATAAATTTTCACCGGTTCCCAACCATGCTCCCCGGCATAAGCATCCGCTGCCGCCTTCAGTTCCTCACAGCCGCTGATCTCGAGTTCTTTCTCCTGGTTTCGGATTGTATCCTTTAGATGAGAATCCTTGTCCATGATTAGGTTTAGCTACAGAAGATGTACCACTCTCATCAACACTTTCACTAATTTTCCCCTTCGGAGGACAAGCTTTACCTGTTGACGTACTTGCATACCCACTCGGATCATCATACACCACTGGGTTATTCCCGCAGTACGCATACAGATTCAGTCCATCCCCCTGATAGACGTCTTCCTGCATGAAACGCCCGGCAACCGGATTATAGTACCTCGCCCGTAAATAATACTGTCCCGTTACATCATCATACTGTTGTCCCGTATAGCGGATGCGGTTATTCAGCTTCTCTGTGGTTCCAAGAGACATGCCAAAGGCATCATACTGGTAGCTGTTCTGAACATCTCCATGTCCGCCGGTAATAAACGTCGTGCTGAGCTGTTCATCCCTGTGGTAGTAGGACAGTTCCTGTCCTCTGCGGAACGCTTCCATTCCTGCCCCGAGATGATAACTGGTGCCCTGCTCTTCTCTTCCCTCCGCATGCAGAAGCTCTCCATTGTGGTATACAAAGCTGGTTCTCCTGCCGTTTTCCAGCAGTTCAAACCGCAGTCCTTCCGCGTCATAGCGGTTCTCCTGCACGTTGCCGTTTTCGATTTCCACCCTTGTCTGCTGGTGGCGGCTGTTATAGGAGAACCGGCGGATTCCGGCTGCATTTTTCTCCTCTATTATACCGCCCTGACGATCATAAGAAAACTGTTTTCTATCGGCAGGGCTTTCTTCTGCGATTAGCTGGTTCTTCTCATTATAAAGATATCGGATTTCTCCCTGTGCATCCGTCTTCCGAATTCTGTTCCCTGCTTTGTCATAGGCATAGCAAACAGAAGTGCCGTTCCGCCGCTCTTCCAGAAGCTGTCCCCGGACATCATAAGCATAGGAGATATCCAACGCATTATTCCCTGCGGTGATTTCGGATGTAACGCCACCCAGAGTTACACCTGCCTGCATGCCTGTCTTCGCCGTACGGTTTCCGTTGCCGTCATACCGGTATGCAAAGGAGAGCAGGACATTTTCGCCCGCTCTGGTTTCCAGAGTGCGGATGTTACCGTCCCCATCATAGGTATAGGCGGTCTCCACACCGTTACCATAATGGATGCGGCGGATGCGGTTCAGGGCATCGTAGCCGTAGCGCACTTCCAGTCCGTCATTGTTGTAAATACGGCTTCTGCGTCCTAAGATATCGTACTCATACCGGGTGCAGACTCCTGCGGGATCCCTGATCTCCGTGATCTGCCCTGCCCTGTCATGGGTATAGGAAACTAAGCGTTTCCCGTTGGAACGCTTTTCTTTCAGGTTGCCATGTGCATCGTAGATATATTCATAGGACTTTCCGTCGCAGACGGCACGGGTCACCCGGCCCAGACTGTCATAGTGCCAGGTGCTGATGTTGGTATGTTTTCCTTCTGCATCGGACGCCTTCTCATACACAGGCTGTCCGAATACGTTGCAGGCGCGCTGCAGCTGTCTTCCGTCCCGGTCGATGTGCAGGGACAGGTTGCCCTCCTCGTCATACCGGAAGGTCTCTGTATCGCCCAGCTGGTCAATTCTCTCGCTGACCTTGCCGAGACTGTTGTAACGGTACTGCACTGCATTGCCGTTACCGTCTATAGTCCTGCTGACCTGCCCGGCGGGGGTGTACTCGTAGCCTTCCTTCACCCCGTCCGCAAAGCCAATGCCTGTGATGCGTCCCCAGCTGTCCACGTCATAGGAGATGGGATTCCGGTTGCCGTCCACGACTCCCGTGATCTGCCTTCTGGCATTATACTCATACTGCTGGAGGATGCGCTGATGGTTCCCCGAACGCCGGACATCCTTGATCTTTCCGTCCAGTTCGTAGGAAAGTTCTGTCCGGTTTCCAAACGTATCCTTTTGGATGACCGGCTGATTCCGCAGATTGTAGGAAAGCTCCTGTACCACTTCACCTAATGCATTGGTGGTACGGATGCGGTTTCCACGGCTGTCATAGGTGTAGGTTGCGCCTGCCCCGTCATCGCTCTCCGGCTCGTAGCCGTAGGGACTGATCTCTTTCCGCAGCCTGTCATTCCGGTCATAGAGATAGCGGGTCACCCCTCCTGCCGGATTGGTTCTGTGGGTCGCCCGGTCTTTCATGTCATACCGGGTGCTGCTCTCCAGACATTCCCCGTCCGTTCCCAGAATGGCCTGTTTCAGCACATTTCCGGCCGCATCATAGGCATACTGCACCCGTCTGTCGATACCGTTCTTTCTGTCAAGGACTCTCTCCTCGGTCAGGCGGTCGTCCGCATCGTAGCTTCTGTGGATCTCGGAGCCCTTCGGGGTGGTGATCTTTGTCAGGTTGCCGTTGGCATCGTAGGCATATCTTGTAACGGCGGCCTGTACCGGGCCGTTGCCCTGGATTTCCTCCGTCCGCTGAACAAGCCACCCGTTTTTATTGTAGGCATAATGAATGACACTATGAACACCGTCCGCAATGACACGCTCTTCCAGCGTTACATTTCCCAGACAGTCATAATCGTAGCGCATCTTTGCCCCAAAGTCATCTTTCACTACATTCAGATGATTGTTTTTATCGTAGGAAAAATGGATCCGGTGCCAGCCATCCGGCTCTCCGTCTCTTTCCACCTCCTGCTGTCCGTAGGCCTCCTCCACCTTATTGCCCTGACTGTCATAGGTGTAGGCGATGACACGGTACAGCGCAGGATCGGTCTCCTGCACTTTTATCTGTTCCCGGATCTTCCAGCCCAGATCATTATAGGTATAGAGAACCTCCTTTCCTTCGCCGTCCACTTCCCTGAGGATCTGTCCGTGCCCGTTGTACTCGTAGGTGTGCAGGATGTTCCCCCCGGGATCCTGTACTTCTGTCATCCGGCCGCAGGCGTCATAGGCATAGCGGTAGCCATTGCCGTCATCCGAATCTGCATCATAAGATTCCGGCTGTACCTGTTTGATCATGTTGCCGTCCGTATCATAGAATCTCCGCTCCACGCCTCCGTCCGGATAAAGGATACGGATGCAGTTCCCGTCAGAATTGTACTCATAGCGGGTTCCTTCTCCCTCTTCGCCTTTCAGGGCATAGCTGACCGGATGGATCCGGCTGGTGATGTCCCCGTCAAAGTTGCGGAATACACGGTGATGTTCCTGCAGGGGAGATATGGTATCTACCACACGTTCCAGAAAATCGTGGCGGTACTCATAGCCGCTCTCTTTCTTTTCCCACTGCACGGGTGGATAGTAGGTGGTCAGATTGCCCATGCGGTCATAGAATCTACGGGTGGTGTAGCCTTCCCCGTCGATGCGGCTGGTGACAAAGTTTCTGGAATTGTAAGCCAGCTCCACCGTGCCGTAAGTATTGCTGATGGACAGTCTGCGGCCTACGGTATCGTAGCCGTAGGCAGTCTCCTCCCCCTTCGGCGTAATGACACGGCTGGGGTATGCCCGGTTGGCTTCATATTCCTTAAGGCTTTCGTTTCCGAGGGCATCCCGCTCCAGAATGCATCTTCCCCTGAAATCATACTTCCGGGCCATTTCTTTCCATTTGCCCTCTTTGATCTTTTCCATCGTCCTGACCGGATTGTGTTCCTGGTCATAAGTATAGAGGGTCTCTCTTCCGTCGCTGTCCCATGTATGTACCAGATCATGGTGCTCATTATATTCATGGTGCACTTCAAAGCCGTCCGGGAATTTTTCCCGGATGCTTCTTCCATAGGCATCGTACTCCCACTCTTTCCGGCTGCCCAGACGGCTGATTTCTCCCACCTTTAAGTTGTCATCCGAATACTGATAGGTCTGAAACGAACCATCCTCATAAATTACCCGTTCCTTCAGAAACCGGTTATTGTATTCATAGATCTCCGTCTTGCCGGTTTCGCTGTAATAAATGGTATTCCTGCGATGAGTATCATCATAAGTAAAGATCTGGTACACACCGCTTGAAAAGTTCTGACGGGTGACCCTGCCCTTCACGTCATACTCGTTCTCCAGATAACAACTTCCGTTCTGATCCGTAACGGAAGAAATATGTCCGTTTTCATCATATTCGTAGTGGGTAATCCCCTCGTCCGTATGCACCACATCCACCAGAAGATCGCCCTCATAGCGATACTGGGTCCTGCGTCCGATCTCATCCGTAATCTGCAGAATACGCCCACCCCGGCACTCTACCTGAAGTACATTGCCCAGGGGCGTAACGATCCGTTCCAGCCCCTCTTCTCCATAGGCAAAGCTTAAGCGCTGCTGATTTGGATATTCCACAGACTGAAGCAGTCCTCTGGCATCATAAACACTCAGGGTATGGTCCACCACATCCGTAAGCACATACCGCTCCTGTCCGGTTATCTCTGCCTCCTGTACTTCCATCAGGAATCTGGATGCTCCCTTGCTCTGATTCACCCAACGGCCATCCTGCTCCTCGTAGCACACAGAATGCCCCGTGATGGTCTCCAGATGAACCCGGGTATGCTCCACATCCCTTGTATCCCGATATATCCTGCTGGCATATGGGAATTTCCATCCCAGCCCCAGTACAGAGACCGTATTATTGGTAGAATAATAGGACCGTTCCAGTTTCAGGGCAAAGGGCACGCTGGCCAGCAGGAAATCCGTAGCCTGAATGACATAGATTCCCGTGACTGCGTCCACAGGATCGCTGATAAAAGCGTCCAGTCCATTAAAGAAAAGATTCTGGATAAGGCTGCTCTTCAGATCAAAGTCCTGTTCACTCAGAGCAGAACCCACCCCATCTATGCCGGTGTCAATAAAACCGCCCAGAAATGTCTTAATGAGATGGTTTCCGAAGGAACATCCTTCAATACCTAATTTACTCAATAGTCCGTCACGAATGCCACTGCCGGTACTGCCCTGTGCAAATCCTATCCCGATATTCCATAGTGTCCTGGCAGGATTGATCTCTCCTGTCCGTGCCAGATCATCAAAAATACCATCCAGGACATTTCCCCCTATCTGCATGACTGCCTTCAGACATTTTGCTTCCTTAGCAAGATGTATGAATTTTTCTGCTGTCATCAATTTATTAAATGCACTACCTATTGCACAGCCGGATACAACACCGAAGGCAATCTCCGTACCCGCTCTCACCAGTTCATACAGGAGCTCGTTTCCACCGAATACGTCATCCCGCATGAAATTGTGTCCCTGACTTAAATCACCGCTTTGGGCCTTTTTGTAATTGTCTATTCCTTCTCCCACATCTGCTACAGCATATGCAGCCGTAGCTGCTCCCAACACCACGGTTGCAATAATAACTGCCGCAGCACCGCCGGTGGCTGCGGTCAGTGCTACCGCTACCGCCACAGTTGCAACTGTGGCAGCCACTTTTACGATCCCTTTCAGAATACCGGTTCTGCCTTCCTCGAATTTCTCCACCAGCTCATTGCTGACATCTTCATTGATATTTTTTCTGTTGGTCTCATCATTTGCTGTTACAGATGATCTGAGTTCTTCCAGAGACGGATTTGCAGCAGGCGACCGGTCCGATGCATCCATCTTTACAAAGGCTGCTATAATCCGTGCCTCATCCGTTAAGTTGATCTGAGAACCGTTCCCTCCGACCTGAAGCGTAAGTTCCTCCGCCTCCAGCACCATTTGTCTGGAAGCCTGTCCGTCTTCCTCTGCAGGATCACCCACAATCAGGTTCTTTTCCGCATGAAGACAAATCTTCTTCCCTGTGATAAGGGCATTTCCATCCGTATCCAGATAGACACAGGTCTGCTTTTCCTGATCGGCAGATACGATAGCCCTAGATGGAGTCATCAAAAGTTCCGCACCATTTACATTGGAAAAAGATTTGTTGTCCGGTATCTGTGCATAACCGGATGCGGAGGAACCGCCGGATGTCCGGATGGCATGAACTGCAATAGCATCTTTCTCATCATCCCCGGGGAAGTAAATATGTACCTGACTTCCCACCTCCGGCATACAGTAGATAAAGCTGCTCTCGATCGCATAAGTAAAGTATTTTACATTAGGGGAATTATCATATTCCGGATCAATATGGAAATGCACCCTGACACAATTTCCCGAACGCTCTTTTACCGTAGCGGGGATGCTCATACCGAAAATATGAGGATTCTTTTCAGGGGCACATAACACACCCTTTCTCCGGCTCAGTTCATAAGTCCGTACAAGTTCTCCTTCTACCGTCTGATACTGTATCCTTGTGACAATGGCACTGATCCCCCGGAAGCGTACCTTCTGTGCCAGACAGAAATCCTGCCTGGCAGTCACTTTCCATTTAAGGGTTTCCTGCGGAAGGATTTTCTGTTCTCTGCCCAGACGATAATACTGGTCCATATCCTTGATCTCTGTAAACTCTTCATCGCTCAGGACATATTCTTCCCCCAGATCCGGAATTCCAAAATAGGCCCGTCCATGCGCCGCACGGCAGTCCGGTACCATAAAGGTATGAAAATGACTGGCAAGACGCACGAGGAAATTCCAGTCGCTCTCCTCATACTGAAGCAGGAAATCAGGAATCACAGCACCTTTGGTAGCACAGTCCAGAATTTCCGCATCCTTCTGATTCTTAAGGACCTTGTCCATAACCTGCCTGTATGTTGTGTCTAAGTTCAGAAAGCTCTGGCTTACCGGTGCAAGCCCCCATTCCATGGTATAAGAAGCTGCTTCCAGCTGCAAAAGGTGCAGGCTGCGATCCTGCTCCATTTTAGCGTCTGTAATCTTTCCGGCATATAAAAGCCCATCAGCCTCCGCCTTATATACCTCTATATCATCCCCATCCCCAATACCATGAATGAGAGCTTCTATCTTTTCTTCTTCCACCAGAAGTAACAGCCTTAATGTGACATGGTCATTAAATGACGCATTCATTTCAAATGCTTCTACTCCAACCGCACCTTCAAAGGGAAGTCGAATGAAAAGACCCTGATAAGCAAGCTCCATACCTTTTTCCTCCTATTCCGGCTGTCCCGAAAGCAAGATCGTTACACATCCTCCGTAACTGCACATGATACTGCATCTGCGCAACAGCAACGGTTCCCCATTAATAAATACCTTTTCATGCCCTTCCAGCCATTCTCCGTCCGCGGGGAACCGGGCCTTGCACTCACCAACAAAATCTGAACTCATTTCTTCCAGCTTTTCTTCTTCGGTCTTTTCTTTCTTTTTCATCCCTAATAGTTTTTTTGCAAGACCGATCCCTGCTTTTATGATTGTTACACGCTCATTCCATTTCTTTGTGAAATAGCCCACCACATCGTCCCGCCAGTCTTTTTTGGATTCTATGATGGCGTTGGTTTTTTCAATCTCCGCCTGAACATCAGGGTTCTCCCTGCTGTGGCATCCACCGAAGTTAATGATATTTGTATTCAGAATCATATCTTTTACCGTCATCTGCGGTATCTGGTGCGTCAGTACCCCATGGGTAGCATCCAGTGCCAGATAGCTTTCACGCATACCAAAAGGGCACTCGATCCGGGCACAATGTACCACATAAGCGGTGTCATTTACACGGCTGTCACGAAGTTCCTGTTTTTTGGCCTCCACCGCTTCCGCTGCCGCCTGCGCCCCCGCTGCCGCAGCTTCATAGTTCTCATTTGCCGCTGTCTCAGCCACTTGTGCATCGCTTAATTCCTGTAACGTTGCCTCCCACTCTTCCACACTGATTTCACCGTTCATATACTTTTTCTCTGCCAGACATACCGCTTCATCGGCGGCAGCAACTCCTTCCCCAGCCGCC
>ENA-OPLO01000620-OPLO01000620.1-human-gut-metagenome-genome-assembly--contig:-NODE-620-length-11451-cov-1.895314_pt1 | contig 11451 bp, 13 predicted proteins | sample MGYA00241818_ERZ501721 | MGnify/ENA primary metagenome ERZ501721 (study PRJEB25962, sample SAMEA2042096) | human gut metagenome | biome: human gut; feature: human-associated habitat; material: faeces... | reverse complement strand
AGTTTTTTATTATTATATGTCTAACAACTATCGCTTATATAATTATAGGTGCTAGCTATGAAAATATATATACATATAATAAAATTGAAGAATTTAAAAAAGAATGTACGCAAATAGAAAGTAATAATAAATATATCAAATTATATAATGTTTCACGTGAAACAGAGGCATCTTCCTTTGAATTTCGCACATATGGAATCAATCCGGGTGCTCCGCTTGATATTATCATTAAGCTTGAATCAACCTTCGATTTATGGTGTACACCCTTTATAAATTTTTTTATAGGTGGTCACGCAGCTATTTGTGCAGATAATTATAAAGATGATAATATAAGCCTTACCAATTATGATGTAATTGAAACGACATATAATGAAGCTCATAAGGAGGTCTTTGTATCAAGTAAGGTCTATTGGGAAAATATAACATTTACCGATAAATATATTATTTTAAGGGTTAAGGGCTTAACTGATGATGAGAGATCCATCGCCCTAAAAAAAGCTATCTCCATGCTTGGGGATCCCTATAATTTAACCTTCATTACAAATACTAAAAATACTCATTATTGTTCAGATTTAGTTACTAAAACCTTCAAGTCTGTTGGAAAAAATACTAATTACGATGGCTTTGCGACTACTATCTATGATCTTTTAGTATCTTCATCAACCGAAATTGTTGGCTATAAGGAGTTTGATCCCAATACGCAAATTAGCTCCTATTATGGTGTAAACCTAATTTAAAAAATAGATTGAGCACATTAGCACTGATGCAAATGCAGTCCATAAAAGATATGGGGTTACACTAAAGGCTAAATATCTATCCTTTTTCATAAAATAAAGAAATAAAAGAAGCCCTGAGCAGAAGCATAAAAAGCTATCGCAAAAAGATAAAAATAAATTTTGTTTTACAAAAAAGAAAAAATTAAAGAAGAAGGATATAAAATAATTTATTCCCATTATTACAAGTCCTTCGCGATATTCTTTTTTAGAATTTTTACAAGAATAACAGAAAAAATAACATAAAGAATTGTCCAGCAAAGTGAAAAGATAATTGGCTTAGGTGCGAAGAAGGGCTTAGCTAAGCTATTATAGTAATTTTTATCAGTTTTAAAGAATAAAGCAGGTAGAAAATAAAGGAATAAAAATAAGAGAAATAATGCAATATTTTTTAAATATTTTTTCATAAAGCTCGCCTCAAAATAAGTTTATGATATTTCAAAATTATTATGTAAAAAAAGTGATAATTTATGATATAATTATTTTTGTGAAAGGATGGATAACATGGCCTATCAAGCATTGTATCGTTCATATCGTCCCCAGGATTTTAAATCCGTTGCTGGACAAAAACATGTTGTAACAACATTACAAAACGCTATTAAACTTAATAAGGTAGCCCATGCCTATTTATTTTCAGGACCTCGTGGTACCGGAAAAACGTCGATGGCCAAGATTATGGCCAAGGCCTTAAACTGTGTTCATGGTCCTACAACTGAGCCTTGTAATGAATGTGAAATTTGTAAAGGAATTACCAAGGGCACGATTTCTGATATTGTTGAAATCGATGCAGCATCAAACAATGGTGTTGATGAAATTCGTGATTTAAGGGATAAGGTAAAATATTTGCCAAGTGAATGTCGTTATAAGGTTTATATTATCGATGAGGTTCATATGCTTTCTCAGGGAGCCTTCAATGCGCTTTTAAAAACCCTTGAGGAACCACCTAGTCATGTCATTTTTATTTTAGCTACGACTGAGCCTCATAAAATTCCTGCGACCATTTTATCAAGATGTCAGCGTTTTGATTTCCAATCTTTAGATAAGGCTGATATTGTTGAAAGATTAAATTATGTTTTAGCTTCAGAAAAAATAAAAGCAACACCAGAGGCAGTTGATTTAATTGCGGAATCATCTGAGGGTGGAATGCGAGATGCCTTGTCACTTCTTGATCAATCCATTTCCTATTCAACCGATGATGAAATATCTGAGGATGATGTGCTTGCTGTATCAGGAAATATTTCAAGCCAAATTATTCTACATATGCTTCAAATGGCTTTAGAATCAAAAAGTGCGGAGGTTTTAAAGGCCTTAGCTGATATTATCGCTGATGGTAAGGAAATTCCAAGAATTATTAACGATATTATTATCTTTTTAAGGGATGCCCTACTTGCTAAAATAGCTAGCTCTAATTCTTTAAAGAGTGCTTATAAAACGGAAGAATATCAGGTTTTTTTAGCTAAAATTTCCAATGAGCTTATTTATAAATGGCTTGATATTTTAAATGATACTCTAAATAATATTAAATTTACGACTCAAAAGCGAGCTTATTTAGAGCTAGGTCTATTAAAAATGGCTGATGGACGCTTAAATGATTATGCATCTTTATTACGTCGTGTTGAGGCCCTTGAGCGTCAAATCGCCCTAGGATCTAATATAAAGGTGACTGAGGTAAATGAGCCTAGGATTAATTTTTCAAGTAATCCTGAGGATATTATGAAATATGAGGCTCCAGTTAAAGAAAGTACAATTGACAATAATGATGAATTTATTCAAATTGAGGATCTTGCAAAAATAATTAATGCTGGAAATAAACAGCTTAAGACGAAGGTTGACAGCCTTATAAAGTCTTCAGATAACCATTTTGAGCTTTTAAGGTCTTGTGTTGTTGGCGCTGCATCAGATACGGGAATTATTCTTGTAACGGCTAATCTTGCCAATGCCAACAGGTTAATGAAAAGTCCTTATTATGAGCAGGTCATAAAAACTATAGCAGAAGCTCAATCATTTAATGATTTATACTGTGTACCACAGGATAAATGGACAGAAATTATCAATGATTTTAGAGCTAAGATGAGTGCTGGAGGTACTGTTGGAAGTATTGAATTTAATCCAGTTGTAATACCTGTGCATAAGCACGTTAAAGAAAAAAAAGAAAGCCTTGAGGATGAGGTTTACAATATGTTCGATCATGATTTAGTAAATATTAAGGAGGAATAAAATTATGAATCAAGCTGCAATGATGAAAATTAGAAAAATGCAAAAGGAAATGATGGATGCGCAAAAGCGTATCGCTGAAACTGTATTTACAGGTAAGTCAGGTGGAGGAATGGTTGAAATCCAAATGACAGGTGAGCACGAGGTTAAGAGTGTTAAAATTGACCCAGAAGCACTAGAATCAAAGGAAGATATCGAAATGATTGAGGATTCTTTAGTTGCGGCCTTCAATGATGCAATTAAGCAAATTGAAAAGGAAACTGAAAAATCACTTGGTGGCTTCTCTGGTCTTCCAGGTATGGGAGGATTATTCTAGAAATGGAATATCCAAAGGCGATAAATGAATTAGTTGATTCATTTTCGATGCTACCAGGAATTGGTAAAAAAACAGCCCTTAGGCTGGCTCTTCACGTTTACTCTAATATGTCAGAGGCTAAAACGGAGGCCTTTGCGAATGCTTTGCTTGATGTTAAAAGAAATATCAAGCACTGCAAAATTTGCGGTAATTTATCAGAGGAAGATATTTGTCCGATTTGTAGTGATAGCACAAGAGACAAGACCAAGGTGATGGTTGTTGAAAGTGTTAAGGATTTATACGTTTTAGAGGCTTTAGGTGTTTATAAGGGCTTATATCATGTTCTTAATGGTGCCATAGATTTTTCCTTGGGAATTGGTGTTGATGATATCAATATCAAATCCTTAATCGAAAGAGCTAAGGAAGGAAGCATCAAGGAGATCATTTTAGCCTGTAATGCAACCCTTGAGGGGGAAACAACATCTAGATATATTAAGGCCTTGCTTGAGGGTATTGACGTTAAAATTACAAGAATAGCTCATGGTATTCCAGTTGGTGGAGATATCTCATATGCCGATCAAACAACCGTTTTAAAGGCTTTAGAGGGTAGACGCGATTATAATGAATAATTAGTCATTTTCATCATATAATTTGATGGTGATAATGTGAAAATAATAAAATATTTAATCAAATCCCTTCTAATTGGTACGATTAGTATTTTATTAATAAATTTAATTGGTCAATTTTTTTATTTTGAAATTCCTTTTAATTTTATAAATGTAGCGTTAATCGGTTTCTTTTATTTACCAGGCTTAATCCTGGTTTTATTAATATTATTATTGTAGTGTGGTGATATTGTGCGCATTAAATTTCACAGCTTTATTTCCTCTGAACATATACTATTGGAGGAGGAGCTATTTCATCATAATGATTATTTAGGCTTTAAGGATAAGACCAATGATGGATATATATATTATAAAAGAGAGGGCAATACACTACGCTTTAGAAGAGATGGTAATGCTAAGATGAATCTTCTTTTTGATCCTTTAAAGCCTACTATTTGTCATTATCAAAATAAGCTTGGCTTAAGCTTTGATATGCTTGTTAAAACGAAAAGATTAATATTTGAGGATGAAAAGATAATAATTGATTATGATTATTATTTAGATGGTAGTTTTCAATCTAATGTAAAATTATACCTAATAATTGAAAATACACTTGAAAAAAAGTAAACTTTTTAGTAAAATATGTTATGCGTTCTAATGGAGGAATGAAATATGGAAAATATTCAACAAATGTCTATGCTAGAAGTAGCAGTTAAACTAATGAATGATAAGAAAACAAAGCAACCTATTTCTAAAATCATTGGAGAAACTCTTGAAATGAAGGGTCTTGATGATGAAGATGGTAGTTATGCTGCACAATTATATATCGATATTACGACAAGCTCTCTTTTCGTTTACATGGGTGATGAGGAATGGGATTTAAAGAGCCGTCAATCTCTTGATGAGTGGGATAAGGATGGTTCTGCCTTCAACACTGGCGAGGAAGAGGATGATGAAGAAGAATCAGCTGATGATTTCTATTCTCTAGACGATAATGATGATGATGAAAACGAAGAAGGCGAAAGCGTTGATGAATACGATCCTGAGGTCGACGAGGATGATTACGATGACGACGACGAAGAGGATGACGATGAAATCGAACGAGATGAGCTTGTAACTGAAACATATGATGAAGATGATGAAACTAAGTATATGGATGAAGATTCATATAATGACATCATGGATGATTATGAGGATATGTACGACAAGGATTAATTTGTAATTAAGGAGGTTAAGCCTCCTTTTTTATATACTTAAAAAAATAAAATTAAAAAATGATTTTTCCTACAATTTCCCATAATTTATTTATAATTTTACGATAATTATTGGATATAATATAGGTGTCTTCAAAAGGAAGACAATATTCTATCATAATTCTCCCTACACAAACAATAGATAGAATTCAAAAGCAAAACTAACTCTCCCAATTTAGAAAGAAGAAGCCGTAAGCTTCTTCTTTCGCTTTAATGAGTAAATTATTTATGATATACTATATTTATAGAATGGATGTGGAAATATGTATAAAATAGCTTATGTTGAGGATGAGGCTGACCTAGCCAATCTTGTTTGTAAGTATTTAAAAAGTGAAAATTTCTTAGTTACCCATTTTTTAACCGGTGAGGAAGCCTTTTCTCATATTAATGAGGCCTTTGATTTATGGATTTTAGATATCATGCTACCAGGTGGCTTAAATGGCTATGATTTGATCAAAAAAATCCGTGAATTTAATCCTAAAATGCCGGTTATTTTTACCTCGGCTAGAGACCAGGATATTGACCGTATTATGGGACTAGAGCTTGGTAGTGATGATTATATTTCAAAGCCTTTTTCTATTCGCGAGCTTATGCTAAGGGTTAAAAATATTTTAAACCGTGTTTATGCCTCTAGCAATGCTAATGAAAATATCGTTTTATATGGTGATTATCGTCTTGATTTTGATAAGAGAATAGTTACATTAAATGATGTAAACCTAAATCTTACGGCTAAGGAATACGACCTACTTTTATTTTTAGTTAAGAATAAGGGGAAGGCTTTCTCTAGAGATCAAATTCTTGATGCGGTTTGGGGTAGTGAATATTTTGGCTCTGATCGTGTTGTAGATGACTTAATGCGACGTCTTCGTCAAAAAATGCCAGCCTTATCGGTTGAAACAATTTATGGATTTGGATATCGTTTACTATGAAAAAGTTTAAGTTTAATACTCAATTAATTATTCTCTTTTTTGGGCTTTTATTACTATCATCAGCGCTATTTGGAATGATAGTAGTAGGACGTGTAAGAAATATCTCTGAGACTCAAACCTACGAACGCTTAGAATCCTATATCGAGGTTACAAAGGATATGTGGAAGGATTGTGAGCTTGTACCAGAATCCTCCACATCCATTAATTTATGTACAATTCAGGGCCGTATGCGTATGCATCCGCATAAGGCTGAAAACATTCAGTTTTCATCAAATATCAATGAAGTCATTGGCGTTCCCCAAATTGATGTTTTATTAAATTCAATCGAATTTAGATCAGACGCCTCTGGTCACGCAACCATCAATTTAGAAAATTATGATAAACTATATTATGCCTATCAAACAACATCCCTAGAGAATGATTGCTATACCTTTATTATTGCGGTAGCTAATACGAGATATGCTCGTGAATTTTCAAACAATATTAGTACCCAAATTATTTTAATTTTTAGTATTGTCTTTATCTTTTCCTTCTTTATTTTAGGACTTTGGAGTAGTGCCTATGTGGCAAGAATTAATCGTCTTAAGAAGCATATTGCTAATCTTCCTTCAAGTAACTATAAGGAGGAATATGTAGATGATGGAAGCGACGAGCTAGCGGATTTATCTAAATCGGTTGAGCAGATGCGTAACGAAATTCTTCATAACGAGGCTACTAAGCAGGAAATGCTTCAAAATATCAGTCACGATTTTAAAACCCCAATTGCGGTAATTAAATCCTATGCGGAGGCTATTGAGGATGGTATGGCTGAGCCAGCAGATGCTAAAATTATTCAAAATCAGTGTACTAATTTGCAGCATAAGGTTACAACGTTATTACAATATAACCGTCTTGAGTATCTAGAAAAAAAGGAAGAATTTCAAAATTGTAATATGAAAGAAATTATTGAAAGTGTTGTTAATACATATATATATCAAAAAACAAAACTTAAGTTTACTCTAGACTTGGATGAGTGCTATTATAAAGGTTATCAAGAAAATTATTATACTGTAATTGATAATATTATTGATAATGCAAAAAGATACGCGAAATCAGAAATAAAAATATCATTACATGATGGTGTTATTCAAATTTATAATGATGGAGAGCATATTGACGAACAATTTTTAAATGGTTTCTTTAAACCATATGAGAAAGGATCTAATGGCCAATTTGGCCTTGGAATGTCAATTGTAAAAAAGACACTTGATTTCTTTGGTTATTATTTATCAGTTAGAAATGAAGAGGTAGGAGTTACCTTTGAAATAAAAAAACGGGTTAATTGTAATATTTACACACAATAATTTTTAACATCTTAGTATAATTCTAAGATGTTTTTTTAAATTAGTGATATAATGAACATAAGAAAGTGAAGGAGAAGAAATGATTTGTAAAAATTGTGGAGTAGAGAATAAAGAACATGCTTTATTTTGCTCAGGTTGTGGACAAAAGCTTAAAAATATTTGTCCAAATTGTAACTATGAGAATGAGGAGGGAAGCAAGTTTTGTATTAAATGTGGAACAAGATTAGATGAATCGTCTAAAAAAACTAAGACCAAAAATATTAATGGTTCTATTAATACTAATAATGTTTTAAATCTAATAACAAAAATTTTAAAAATAACATCATTTAGTTTATGTTTAATTTTAATTTTGTTAACGATTGGAGCTTCATTTACAAATATTTTATCAGGAGTATCACAAGGTTCAGATATTCTTGAGCAAAATTATAATACTATTGGTTCATTAAATTTATTTTCAATTATTGATAATATCACTAATTTTAAAATTGATGAAGAAATGTGTCATTATGAATATAGTGTAATTGGAGATTTATCGATGAATATAGTCCTTTTGGTTTGTGTACTTGCAATTATGATTACTAGCTCTATATGCTTAATTGTGGCTATCGTAAAAATTGCAAAACAACCACATAATTTTGTTTCACTTGAACATTTAGTAATGGTAATGTTTGGTGTAACATTAGGAAGTGTGCTTGTGGCTTCATTGATGAGGCTGAATGTTACTACTAATATGAGCATTTTAAATTTAGGCGTTAATCTTACAGTTGGTGGTTTCATAAAAGCTTGTGTGATTCTTGATTTTTGTGGGTTATTAGCATTACATATAATTAGATTTGTTTTAGATATGATTGCTAATAGAAATTATAAATATAAAAACATTATTTCTGAGGTTTTAAAGCTTGGAATTATAGTTTTCTTTTTTATTGGTGGATTTAGTTTAACAAATTCTGTTGTTATAATAAAAGATGCTAGTTCATCATATCTTACAACAAAGCAGGAATATAGTATTGGTGCTATATTGATGCTTCTTTGTAAAGCTGCATATGAATATTGTAATTTAGATAGTAATCATAGTGGAGCTCTTCCTAAGCAGGGAGAAGAGCTTATGACGAAGGTTATAATCGGTTATGTAGTGGCTTTTTTTGTGGTTATAGTAGTAGCTATTTTCTTAATAAGAATAATTAAAAAGTTAAATCAAAAGGAATCATATTCAAATATAATATTTACGGGAATTTCCTTGGTTTTAGTAATTGTAATAACAATTACGTTTAGTCAATGTGTAAGAGATACTGCATTAACTATTCAAAATGATTTTTCTTCATTTAGAGACAATGTTATTACTTATCCCGATTATTCTATTGGTTCGGCTCTTATTACACCAATCGTAATGTTTTCGCTTTCTTTGATTTGTTCAATTGTAGATTTAGTTATTAACAAAATCAATACAAAAAATGAAATAGAATAGTAGAAAAAAGATGGTATATTTTATGCACTTACCATCTTTTTTTATGAAAATTTAAAATGATTTATTAATTTTTATATCTTTAATTTCTTATGCAAAATGAGTCATCAAAATTAAATTATTATAGGAGTAAGCCCCTTGTTCTTTAATTATTTTCCTTTAGTTTTCTATTTAAATATTTTGGTAATTCTTCAATAAATTTATATTTAGAAATACCAAGATGTAGTTGTGCTTTATTTAAGGATGTTTTAGCCACATAGCTATCAGCTTCCTTACATAGTAATAAGCCAATTGTTTTATCATCTTTTTCAGTTCGTTCTAAATCATCAATTGCATTAACATAAAAGATAAGTTGTCCTAAATCAGCAGGATGGAATTTACCAATCTTGACTTCAATTACAACATAACAATGTATTTTAGTATGGTATAAAAGAATATCAATATAAAACTCTTCATTAGTAGGAGTTACTAATTTATATTCCTTACCAACTAAAGAAAATCCTGGTCCTAATTCTTGTAAGAATTTAATGATATTATCAATCATTTGTTCCTTTAAATCATTCTCATTTTTAATATTATTCTTATCTAAGAAACCAAAGACATAAGTATCCTTAAATAACTCATTAGATAAGTCATCAGATTTAGTTATATTAGAAGTAGTAGGCTCTATTAAACTACGGTCATAAGCTTTAAGTGCTATTTGGTTTAATACCATAGATCTAGACCAACCATTTTTATATGTTTCATTAATATACCACAGCATTTCTTCATGTGAGGAAGACTTTTGCATAATTACAATAATTGTGCTCCAAGGTATTTGGGGCACAGGTTGTGCCCCGATTTCTTGGACAGTAAATTCATTCGCAAATTGAGCCATTCTTTTAAGCTGATCATAAGAATAACCTTTCCCATATTCCTTTAAATCATTAGCTAGATTCTTTATATATTTACTACCCCAAGTTTTCCTTTTATTGATAATTGTACCAATTTCATAATAAGTCATAATCATAGCACTATTTACTATAACCATAGCTTTATTTTGATTTGTTCTAATCGTTTCCTTGATTTCTTGTAAATCATGGAAATAATCTTTATCAATTACTTCGTTATTTTTTTCTTTAATCATATGTAATCCTCCAAATTTTCGAAAAAAATAAGACCTTTTCGCAATTAAGCGAAAAGGCCTTCAATTAAAATATTAAGTTTAAGTAATGATTTTCGTTTTATTCTCATATCAGTACCAACTTTCTATGTGTCTAGTATATCATATATGTACAATACATAATATAATTATTTATTTTCTAATAATATTTTCTTTAATCGCTTCCTCATATACAGCTTTTGATACAGCTTCAACAACACGGTTATCAAAAGCATCAGGAAGAATATAAGTATTTTTTAATTCATCGTCTGTAATTAGATTAGCAAGAGCTTGTGCAGCAGCCATTTTCATTCCTTCAGTTATTTTTAAAGCTTTTGCGTCAAGGGCACCTCTAAAAATTCCTGGGAATGCTAATAGATTATTAACTTGGTTCGGAAAATCGCTTCTTCCTGTACCTGCAACAATTGCACCACCAGAAATAGCTTCATCATAGGATATTTCAGGCTCAGGATTTGCCATAGCAAAAACAAAAGGATCTTTCATTGTTTTAACCATTTCTTTAGTTACAAGATGAGGGGCTGATACACCAATAAATACATTAGTATCTTTAAGAAGGGAAGCTAGGGTATTATCGTGATTTGGTTTTGTATCAATAATTCCATCATCAATTAATTCTTTAATTAAAAAAAGAACAATTATTACTAAATTCAATATTATAGTCATTTAACTTATATACATCATACCCAAGAAAATTGTTTACAATAACTGCATCATTTTTTAATTTTTTAAATAAAGCTTCACTAACCCCTATATCTATATCATTTGTTTTTGACTTTACTTGTTGAACGACCAAACTAGCACCTGATAACACAACAAATTCATTTTGAGGAAAATTTAACTTTTTTAATATGTTAAGTATTTCTTTTCTATTCATACGAAATCCTATCAAAAGTAATATCTTTTATCTTACCACTTTTTATATCATTAATTATTAAATCTATTACTCTATCATAATTAGGTACTCCACCTTTTTGTAATAAACCTTTTTGTCTAGCAATTGTATCAAATACTTCTTCAAAATCATTAATTGATGTTATATTATAAAATTCTTCTAATTTAGAAGGATACAATTTATATAATGTTTTTATTATATATACTGCCACATCTTGTTTATCAAGTATTTCTTCTTTTATCGCAGTCATACTTGCTAAATTATAAGCAACTGTTTCTTGTTCTAATTTGGGCCAAAGTATTCCTGGACTATCTAAAAGTTCAATATCTTTACTTGCTCTAACCCAATTAAGATTTTTTGTAACACCTGGTTTATTACCTACAGTTGCACTTTTTTTACCTACTATTTTATTTATAAGAGTAGATTTACCAACATTTGGAATACCTACAACTAAAGCTTTTATTGTAGTTCTTTTAAGCCCTTTTTCTTCTCTTTTTTTCATTTTGTCTTCAAGAAGATTTCT
>ENA-OPLO01000580-OPLO01000580.1-human-gut-metagenome-genome-assembly--contig:-NODE-580-length-11922-cov-1.657791_pt1 | contig 11922 bp, 9 predicted proteins | sample MGYA00241818_ERZ501721 | MGnify/ENA primary metagenome ERZ501721 (study PRJEB25962, sample SAMEA2042096) | human gut metagenome | biome: human gut; feature: human-associated habitat; material: faeces... | reverse complement strand
GGTGTGTGCAGGCGGCATATGTACAAAGGAAATAGATGTACGTACATTGGAGTCCAAAATCCATCCGGGGCTTTACTTTTGCGGCGAGCTGCTTGATGTGGACGGCATATGCGGTGGCTACAATCTGCAGTGGGCATGGACAAGTGGATATATAGCAGGAGAAATGATTCTATTATTTATTAAGGGATTCTATTATTAAGGAAGATAATCAGATAAATCGGGTTCTGGTGCTTGCGGACAAGGACAAAATATTCTATATTATATGGTAATGGAATGTATTGTCAAAGGAGTGGCACACAGGGATATTGTGTGAGAAAGAGGAAGTATGAGCTGGAAATATCTATTATTTGATCTGGATGGTACATTAACGGATTCCAGTGAAGGAATATTAAATTGCGTGATTTATGCATTAGAGGCTGCCGGTATAGAAGTCCCGGACAGGGAAAAATTATTGCAGTTTGTGGGCCCGCCACTGATTGAGGGGTTTCAGGACATTATCGGGATGGATCATGCCGCAGCGGTTCAGGCTACTGTGAAATACCGGGAAAGATATGGTGTCATTGGCTTATTTGAAAATAAACCATATGATGGAATTGCTTTGGCGTTATCGCGTTTGAAAAGCCAGGGAAAGGTAATCGCACTGGCAACCTCAAAGCCGGAGTCGTATGCTGTGCGGATCCTGCAGCATTTTAATCTGATGAAATATTTTGATGTGGCTGTGGGAGCCAGTATGGATGAATCCAGAAATAATAAAACGGCAGTAATAAAAGAAGCGTTACGTCGCCTGGGGATATCAGAGGATGACAAAGAACAGGTTCTTATGATCGGCGACCGTCGTCATGATATCCGGGGGGCAAAGGACTGTGGCATTGCGTCACTGGGTGTTTATTATGGGTTTGCAGAGATTGGAGAGCTGGAAAAGGCAGGGGCAGATTATATTGCTTGGAGCGTCGATGACATGGTGACGATTGCCGGAGCGGCAGAGAGTCAGGCAGAATCTAAGGATTCCGACGGGGAATCTCTTTCAGAAATGAAATATCAGCGGGTAGACCTGGAACTGGCGGTGGAACATCTGAAAAAGCTGATACGGCAGCAGGAGCAGGCGCAGAGCGGGGCAGAGCAGCTAAAGATCCATCAGGAGTATTACCGGCTGAGTGATCTGGTATCAACGATGTATGCACTGGCAATGTTCCGTCATTCTATTGATACTACGGATCAGTATTATGATCAGGAAATGTCCTATTATGATGAGCAGCTTCCTGATTTTGAATTATGGGATATGAAATATCACGAGGCTCTATATCATTCGCCATATCGTGGAGAACTGGAAAAGGTGATCGGAAAGGTTGCATTCAAAAATATAGAGCTTCAAATGAAATCGACATCACCGGAGCTGGTGGAATTGCAGCAGGAAGAAAACAAGCTGGTGAATGAGTATGAGAAACTTCTGGCATCAGCGGAGTTTCTCTGGAATGGCGATACGATCAGTATGGCAGAACTCGGAAAATATCAGACGGATCCGGATCAGGCGATCCGGCAAAAGGCATGGACTTTGCTGCAGGATTTTCTCCAGACAAATGGGGAGACGTTAGACCGGATTTATGATGAGCTGGTTCACAACAGAACAGAGCAGGCGAGGAAGGCCGGATATGAAAATTTTGTGGAGCTGGGGTATTACCGGATGCAGAGAAATTGTTATGATCATTCTCAGATGGAACAGTTTCGTAAATGGATCAAGGAGTACTGGGTTCCGCTGGCATCAGAGGTGCAGGATCGGAGACGACGGAGGCTGGGGCTGGAAACGCTTCATATATATGATAACGGTCTGTATTATAAGGAAGGAAATCCGGCACCGGAGGGAACTCCGCAGCAGATTTTACAAAACGGCCTGAAAATGTACCGGGAGCTTTCTGCAGAAACAGCAGAATTTATGGAGCAGATGGTTCGCAGGGAGATGTTTGATGTGCTGAGTCATCCCGGAAAGAAACAGGGCGGTTATATGGAGTTTCTGCCATTACCGAGAATGCCACTGATCTTTGCTAATTTTAACGGGACAAGCGGTGATGTGGATGTGATCACCCATGAATGCGGCCACGCTTTTCAGGGATATCTGGCAGGAAAGGATGATATCCGGGAGCATTGGGATATTACGATGGAGACGGCAGAGACACATTCCATGTCTATGGAGTTTTTCACAAATCCATGGATGGAACTGTTTTTTGGAGAGGCCGCTCCGGAGTTTCGTCAGATGCAGCTGGAGGATGCCATCTGTTTTATTCCTTATGGGTGTATGGTGGATGAATTTCAGCAGATTATTTATGAATATCCGGAGCTGACACCGGATCAGCGCCATGAGGTATGGCGCCGACTCGAAAAGCAGTATCGGCCACATCTGAACATGGAAGGAATGCCGTTTTTTGAAAAAGGCGGTTTCTGGCAGAGACAGCACCATATATATTCTACGCCGTTTTATTATATTGATTACTGTCTGGCTCAGATCTGTGCGTTGCAGTATAAGCTTATGATGGAGCAGGATTATGAGAGAGCCTGGAAAAGCTATCTTAAGCTTTGTCGGATGTCGGCAAGTGGATTTTTTACAGATATGATACGGGATGTGGGATTGTTGAATCCATTAGAGGAAGAATGTATTCAGCAGCTGATACAGCAGCTGAGTGGAGAATAGATAAAAGGAAGGCAGAGGTATTATTACGATGAGTAAGAACAAGAAAAAAGCAAAACTCCAGAAAAAACAGAGCAGATTATCCAACAAGAAAATCGGAATCATGGTGGCTGTCGCAGCCGTTGTAGTGATTGCCGCAGGAGCAATGGTTTACTGGCAGAAGAATCGTGCCGTAGATGAAAAGCTGGATTATGATCCGGCAAAATATGTTAAGATCGGAGAGTATAAGGGAGTACAGGTATCGCTGGAGGTGACGGATGAGGATATTCAGGATGAGATCGACAATGTACGGGAGGAAAACGCATCTTACGAGCAGTTGACAGGGACCACACAAACCGGTCAGACCATCCGGGCATCTTTTGAGGGGTATGTGGACGGTAAGAAAATGGATGATACATGTGGAGAGGATTATGTAGAGCTTGGTTCCGGAGACTGGCTGGATGGCTTTGAGGAGAATCTCACAGGAGTCAATACGGGGGATTCCGTAGTCTTTACCGTACCGGTACCGGAGGGAACTTATGGTGATCCGGCACTGGATGGAAAGAACGTAGAGTTCCATGCAACGGTTTTGTATATCTGTGGAGAAGAGATTCTTCCGGAGTATTCGGATGATCTCGTAAAAAAGGTGTCCAAAAATAAATACAAAACAACGGCAGAGTATAATGAATATCTAAAGAAAAAGCTGCACAAGGAAAATGAAGACCAGAAGGCGGAATATGCATGGTCAGATGTATTGGAAACCTGTGAAGCGGATCAATATCCGAAATCTCTGCTGGAGGATTGCAAGCAGGAGGTACTTCAGGGATATTATGATATGGCAGCAGTCTATAATTGCAGCAAAGAAGAAATCTTCCCGGCATTTGGCTATGACAGCGAGGAGACTTTTGTAAATTCGGATCTGGAGCCGCTGGCAGAGGATACGGCAAAGGAGTATCTTGCGGCTCAGGCAATTGCCCAAAAGGAAAACATAAGCTATACCAGGGAAGAATTGCAGGAATATATCAAAGAGCAATATGAGGATATGACGGATGAGTATGATTCGCCGGAGGCATTTGAGAAAGACAGAAAGGGATATCTGGAGCGACAGATGCTTCTGGAACAGGTGAAAAACTGGATTGCAGATCATGCGAAATATTCCAGCTGATCGTCGCAGAATAGATGGAAAGGAAGGCTGTGGAATGGAGCGGTTAAAAATTCTGGTAGTGGATGATGAACAGAGAATGAGAAAGCTTGTGAGAGACTTTCTGGTAAAGAAAAATTTTGATGTGATGGAAGCGGGAGACGGAGAGGAAGCCGTAGATATCTTTTATGAAAATAAAGATATTGCGTTGATCATTTTGGATGTGATGATGCCTAAAATGGACGGATGGCAGGTTTGCCGTGAGATCAGAAAATATTCTCAGGTACCGATTATTATGCTGACAGCTAAAAGTGATGAGAAGGATGAGCTACAGGGCTTCGAGCTTGGGGTGGATGAGTACATTTCAAAACCGTTTAGTCCCAAGATACTGGTAGCCCGTGTGGAGGCAATTTTACGGAGAACCAACGCATTAGAAGAAGGTGTGAAGGAGGTCGGAGGAATTTCCCTGAATCAGGCAGCACATGAAGTAAAAATAGACGGTAAAAATATCGAACTGAGTTACAAGGAGTTTGAGCTTTTGACATACTTTATAAACAATCAGGGCGTGGCATTATCCAGGGAACGTATTTTAAATAATGTCTGGAATTATGATTATTTTGGAGATGCAAGAACCATTGATACCCATGTCAAAAAGCTGAGAAGCAAGCTTGGGGACAAAGGAGAATATATTAAAACGATCTGGGGTATGGGTTACAAATTTGAGGTGTAAAAGATCATGAACAAGAAAAAGGCATCTTTTCTGAAAATGCAGTCAATTAAAACAAAATTAATTGTGGTATTATGCAGTATACTGGCGTTGACAATTCTGGGATGCTGGCTGGCCAATCAGCTATTTTTACCAATGTACTATCAGCATAGTAAAATAAGCACATTGTCGGATTCATTTCGAAAGATTGATAATATTGTAAAAAATGACAATGCTTTTCAGAAGGGAGCAGGGCAAAACGGTCTTTCTGAGAAGAGCATTAATACACTGGATTCCCTGACAGAAAACGGTTCTATGAACACATATCTGTTTCGGATCAGTGATTATTTTGGGATTTTACAGTACACGTTTTGCTATCCATCGGCAGACAGTCTCAGCAATATCCAAAAGGAAAATGTACGTGATAAGACAATGGATTATGTGGTGGGGCTGGTAAATGGTTATGTGGAGAGAGACGGAAGAGAGCTTATCAAGGGAAACACAAGTTATCAGGTATTTAAATCCTATGACGAGAGGATCGGATCATATTATCTGGAGTTGTTTGGCCGTATTGATTCCGGTGATTTTGTTTATATGAGCACGAACTATCAGAGCATGAAAGAAAGCGTGGCAGTTTCTAACCGTTTTCTGGCATATATCGGTGTGATCGCGGTGCTGATCTCAGGGATCCTGCTTTTTATGATCGGCAACAATTTTACAAAGCCGATCGTATACCTCACAGACATTGCAACGAGGATGTCCCAGCTTGATTTTGAGGCAAAATATCCGGTTAATACAGAGGACGAGATCGGAAAGCTGGGCAACAGTATCAATCTTCTTTCGGAACGGCTGGAGGAGACGATTTCCGAGCTGAAATCTGCCAATAATGAGCTGCAGAAGGATATTGAAAACAAAATACAGATTGATGAGATGCGAAAGGATTTCCTGTCGAATGTTTCTCATGAGCTCAAGACACCGATCGCCCTGATACAGGGATACGCAGAGGGACTTCATGATAATATTAATGATGACAGTGAGAGCAGGGAATTTTACTGTGATGTTATCATAGACGAAGCTAATAAAATGAATAAAATGGTGAAAAAGCTTCTCACCTTAAACCAGATCGAGTTCGGAAAGAATCAGATCACATTTGAACGGTTTGACATTGTACAGGTAGTACGGTCGGTTATCCAGTCTGCGACTCTTCTGGCAGAACAGAAGGGGGCTGAAATCTACATGGAAGAGACAGAGCCGGTCTATGTCTGGGCGGATGAGTATATGGTAGAAGAAATAGTAACCAACTATATCAGTAATGCAATCAATCATGTGGATGGGGAAAAAAAAATCCGTGTGACGCTGGAAATGAGAGAAAACGTAGTCCGCGTGAGAGTATTTAATACGGGAAATCAGATTCCGGAGGATGAGCTGGACAAAATATGGATCAAGTTTTATAAAGTGGACAAGGCAAGAACGAGAGCTTATGGCGGAAGTGGTATCGGTCTGTCTATTGTCAAGGCAATCGTAGATTCCATGAACCAGCAGTGCGGAGTCAGAAATTGTCAGAATGGTGTAGAATTCTGGTTTGATCTTGACCGGAAAAGTTAATGGTTCGTTTCTCTCACAACGATGGAAGTCATTGCGTAAAGTGGGAAAATATGATACCATATAATACAGTGACAGGTATTTTTTTGTGTGCCTGTGTATATGAAATGTAGTATTTTGAGAAAGGCATGATTATTGATATGAAAAAGAGATTGATCGTAACAGCAGCAGTGATGGCACTTGCGCTGACAGGCTGCGGTTCCGGACCGAATCTGGATGATGTCAGCCGGAGCATGGAAGCAGAGTATATGGCGGGTACATTGTTGAAGTACGATAAAAACAACGATGATATGCTGGATTATGACAGGAGTGTTTTAAGGGCAACGCCGACGCCGGAGCCCACAAGGACGCCGGTACCTTTCGGTTCGCCGGCAGCATCGGCAGCATCACAGAATTCATCGGATCCGGGAGCAGCTTCTGATACTCCGGCTGTCAATTATGTGGCGGCGGAGCAGGTTTATGCCATGAATCAGGTTGATATTAAGCAGATGTCCAATGAGATCAAGAGTACATATGGTTCGGCAGATGCAGCGATCAGTGCACATAAAGGAAAGGAGCTTTTGATTGTTCATTTCCGCATTAAAAATAAATCATCGGTCAGCCAAAAGGTCAATCTGATGAAGAAAGAGCTGCAGTATACGCTGACAGCAGATGGAGAGACGGTAGGCAGTCCATTGATGACGATCCTGACAAATGATCTTCAGTATTTTAAAGAAAAAATGGCACCGGGCAGAAGCTCAGAGGCAGTGCTTGTTTTTGAAACAGACAAGAAACAAACGCTTCAAAATATGTCCATTCAGGTGACAAACGGAAAAATGACAGGTGAAATAGCGATACATTAAGAGAGTGGAAAGGCAGGGTGATACTATGGAGACAGGGATATTATTAGAGAGTGGAACAAATGAACTGGAGATTCTGGAGTTTCGGGTTGGCAGCAATTATTACGGAATCAATGTGGCAAAGATCCGGGAGATTCTGCCATATCAGGTGCCGACACCGATCCCAAATGCAGATGCAAGGATAGAGGGAATCTTTATGCCGAGAGATGAGATCATTTCTATTGTAGATTTATCGAGAGTAATGAATCTGCCGGCAGCACAGTCCACGGCGGGAGATATGTACATTGTAACCAATTTTAATAATCTCAATACAGCATTTCATGTACAGGGAGTAGAGGGAATCCACCGGGTATCCTGGGGAGACATTATCGAACCGGATTCTACGATCAATGCTTCCGGTATGGGAATGGCTACCGGAATTGTGCGGATCGAAGGTCGGCTGATCATTATTCTGGATTTTGAGAAAATTGTTACAGAAATCAATCCGGAGACCGGACTGAAGATTTCTGATGTAGAGCATATGACAGGCAGATCAAGAGTGGATTCTCCGATTTTGATCGCAGAGGATTCTCCATTGCTGGGCAAGATGCTTTTAGATTGCTTAAAGAGAGCAGGTTTTGCTAATATTGACCTTACGAACAACGGGAAGGAATGCTGGGATAAGCTTTCAGCATATCAGGAGCAGGGCGTGCTGGATCAGAAGGTGGCCTGTGTGATCACAGATATTGAGATGCCACAGATGGACGGCCATCATCTGACAAAACTGATCAAAAGTGATGAGCAGATGATGCATATTCCGGTAATCATCTTCTCCTCTCTGATCAATGACGAAATGAGGAAAAAGGGAGAGAGCCTTGGAGCCGATATGCAGTTATCTAAGCCGGAGATTGGACAGTTAGTGGGAGCGATTGATCAGGTCCTGCAGATTGAAAATGCAGATGGAACATCTGTCTGACATCATAGAACAGATAGTTAAGGAGATAGAAGCTTGAGTGAAGAGGATTTAAAGGATGTGGCAGGGGATGCTGCAGAACAGGATATAAGTGAATATGAAAATCTGGAAAATTTCGTAGATCTGGAGGATCTTAGCAGTCTGATGGATGATGATGACTTTACTGATTTAGAAGATCTGGGAGACATTTCTGATCTTGATCTGGATGGGGATGGTATTTTGGAGGATGAAGCTGCACAAGCACAGGCTGAGGCATCTTTGACAGAGGATGATGCTTCGGATAGTGCGCAGGCTGTATCTCTGGATGAGCCGGAGCAGGAAATGGATTACTCGGATATGGCATCTTTGGATGATCTGCCGGATCCGAGTGAGATCGAGGATCTGGGATTGTTTTCTGATTCCGGGGAGCAGCCGGATATTCCAACGCCGGAAATACCTGTGGCTACTTCCGGAGAGGCATCGCTGGATGATATGGTTGGGGATTTTCTGGATGATCTGGATGCTTCAGGAGGAGCAGCCGGGCAGGAAGTACAGCCGGAGGAGACGGTGTTTGATTCTTTGGGTGCAGAAGAAAATGAATTATCAGATGTTACTGATACCTCAGATATACAAAAAGATTCTGAAACAGAAACGGATGGAGCTGCGGCACCGGCTGGAAAAGCAGAACCGGATGAAGTGCCGGAGCCTGTTTTGGAAGAAGAGCCGGAAGAGGAAGCCTTTGGACTTGATGACATTCTTGCATTGGAGCCGGAGGAGGAAAATGGTCATACGGATGATATGCAGGCATTACTGGAGGGGCTGTCTGAGGATGATATGCCGGAGCTTCCTCCGGAAGGCAGCCAGGAAGATATAGAGAAAAAGCCGGGATTACTGAAACGTCTTTTTGGAAATATCGTGACAGACGAGATTGCAGAGGCAGAGCTTGCCCAAAAGGAAAAGGATAAAGAGGACGAAGCGGCAAGGCAGGAGGCAGCGGAGGCTGCCAAAGAAGAGAAAAAGGCTGCCAAAGCAGCAAAGGCAGAAGAAAAGGCTGAAGCCAAAAAAGCAAAGGCAGAGGAAAAAGAACTCAAGAAGGCTGCCAAAGCCGAAGAAAAGGCACAGAAAAAGGCAGAAAAGGAAGCCAGAAAAGCAGAAGAAGCTGCTCAGGAGGAGCTGGAGGTAACAGGAAAGCTCAACAAGGTCGGAGTGTCCATTGTAGTGATTCTGGCGGCGATGTTTTTGGCAACAGAAATTTCCGGCACTGAAATATTTAGTTACAAATCCACGATGAAGCAGGCAGTCAGCTTCTTTGATGATGGCAGATATACTGACGCATACCGGGAGATTCTGGGAACTGATCTGAAAAAGAAGGATCAGGAGACATACGACAAGATCATTACGGTAATGAAGGTACAGCGATCCCTGAATTCCTATGAGAATTATGACAATATGAAGTATTATCCGGATGCGTTAAATGCTTTGCTGGTTGGTTTGAAGAAATATGATGAAAATATTGAAACGGCCAGAAATCTGGAGGTTGAAAAGGATGTTGACAGCTGTAAGGAAAAAATACTGACGCTTTTAGACGAGGAGTATGGTTTGTCGGAGGCACAGGCGAGAGAGCTTCTTTCTTTAAAAAAGGACGCTTATACAGACCAGGTTGTAAAGCTTGGAATACAAAAAAAGAATTCATAATAGAGCAGAAAATAACAGGGCATTGAGAAAAGAAAACGTCTCAATGCCCTGTATTATTTTCTGGTGTGGGAAGTTTGAGTACTGTAAATATATGGAAGTGACGGCATCTGCGGATTAATTATTTGCGGCACCTTCATAGACAGCTTCGTTGGTAAGCTCTATGCCAAGCTTTTTGAAGGTGTTAATATCAATCGCAGATAAAATTGCGGATACATGAAGCTGACAGCCGGATAATTTCGGAAGCTGTTCCAGAGCCAGCTTGGCGTTAGGATCGGATACGGCACACATGGAAAGTGCGATCAGTACCTCATCCGTGTGAAGCCGTGGATTTTTGCTTCCAAGATAACCGGTTTTTAAATGCTGGATCGGTTCGATAAAGGTACGGGAGATCAGATGTACCTTTTTATCAATATGCCCCAATACCTTGATGGCATTTAACAGAACGGCAGATGCCGGTCCCAGAAGGTCGGAGGTAGACCCGGTAACAATAGTTCCGTCAGGCAGCTCTAAGGCTGCTGCGGCAGAGCCGTTTTCAGCAGCCAGATCATTTGCAATGGAAACAACGCAGCGGTCATTTACAGTGATCTTTGCCTGTTTCATGATCAGCTCCTGCTTATAGATCTCGTCCCTGGAGGCTTCATCCTTAACAAAACGGTTCAGGGACTGGTAATATCTGCGGATGATTTCCTGACGGGAAGCTTCCTGACAGACTTCATCATCAATAATGCAGTTTCCGGCCATATTGACGCCCATATCTGTCGGTGATTTATACGGGCAGTGGCCATAAATCCCCTCGAACATTGCGGCAAGTACCGGGTAGATTTCGATGTCACGGTTATAATTGACGGTAGTTTCGCCGTAGGCCTCCAGATGGAAAGGATCGATCATGTTCACATCATTCAGGTCTGCCGTGGCCGCCTCATATGCCAGATTCACCGGATGCTTCAGAGGAATATTCCAGATTGGAAAGGTTTCAAACTTGGCATAACCGGCCTTGATGCCGTTTTTATTTTCATGGTAAAGCTGGGACAGACAGGTTGCCATTTTGCCGCTTCCCGGTCCCGGAGCTGTAACGATCACAAGGGGACGGCTGGTCTGGATATAATCATTTTTGCCATATCCCTCATCACTGACAATCCGCTCCACGTTGTTGGGATATCCTTCGATCGTATAATGATGATAGACGTGAATGCCAATATCCTCCAGCTTCTTTTGGAAGAGGTCTGCTGACGGCTGACCTGCGTAACGGGTGATGACGACGCTGCTGACATAAAGTCCCTTTTTCTGATAGACGTCGATCAGACGGATCACATCCTGATCATAGGTGATGCCCAGATCATGACGGATTTTATTGCGTTCAATATCTGCAGCATTGATGGATATGATCATTTCTGCCTGATCGGCAAGCTGTAACAGCATCTGCAGCTTACTGTCCGGTGCAAAGCCGGGAAGAACACGGGAAGCATGATAATCATCAAAAAGCTTTCCGCCAAATTCCAGATAGAGTTTATCGCCAAACTGGGAAATACGTTCCCGGATATGTGCTGATTGCATAGACAGGTATTTATCGTTATCAAAGCCAATACGTTTCATGAAACTCTCCTTTGTAAATCAATCGAATATTGTCGAATATAATAATCTAATGTGCCACATATGAGGATAACATACCCGGAAGAAAAAATACAGTGAAAATATAAGAAATTATAATGTTTTCTCAAAATGGAATGCGGCTTTTCTTTCCCGGAAAGAAATGATATAGTTTTATATATCAGGGGGTGACAAAAATGACACAGACACAGCAGGATCAGATCATAAACAGCCTGATTGACAGACAGATCACGATTTCTACAATGGAGAGCTGTACGTCGGGAATGATCGCATCTATGATCACTGATACATCAGGTGCATCGGCTGTTTTTCCGGGAGGCTTTGTGACATATCTGAATGAAACAAAGGTTTTCGCCGGTGTTGATGAAAAAATTATCAAAGAGTATGGTGTCTATTCCGGAGAATGTGCGAAAGCTATGGCGGAAACCGTCAGAGAAAAGTTAAATACGGATATTGGCATTGGCATTACCGGAACGACAGGAAATCTTGATCCCAATAATGCGGACAGTGTGCAGGGGCAGGCATTTTTCAGCATTGTGTGGAAGGAAAGCGTATTTGTTGATGAAATTCATGTCGATGTGACCGGGAAGAGCCGTCACGGGATCAAACAGCTTTATGCAGACCGTGTATTTGAGAAGCTGGCAGAAATTATTAACGTAAAGCAGGGATAAAGCGATGGAGATTCAGATCATAAAAACCAGAAGAAAAACTCTGTGAAGAGCTGCAAGAGATTGCGGAGAA
>ENA-OPLO01000579-OPLO01000579.1-human-gut-metagenome-genome-assembly--contig:-NODE-579-length-11928-cov-4.856818_pt1 | contig 11928 bp, 11 predicted proteins | sample MGYA00241818_ERZ501721 | MGnify/ENA primary metagenome ERZ501721 (study PRJEB25962, sample SAMEA2042096) | human gut metagenome | biome: human gut; feature: human-associated habitat; material: faeces... | reverse complement strand
CTCCTTCCCACTACTCCTATAATCTGTCCCGGTTCAATATCAAAACTTATATTTTTAATTACTTCCGGTGCATCAATTCTATATCTGAACTTCACTTTCTCGAAAGTAATTCTGCCTTTAATTGGTGGAAGCGACAACTTATTTATATCAACTCTTGGTTCTGTTGATGCATTAAAAATATCACCTATTCTCTTAACAGACATTGATGCCTGCTGATACTCCTGCCACAATTGGACAAATCGTAATACAGGACCACTTACTCTGCCTGATAACATTCTGAAAGCAACTAATTCACCTACCGTAAATCTACCAGCCATTACATACTTAGCTCCCATAAAAAGAATTAATAAATCAAATGTTTTCTGTATAAACTGTCCAAGTGTATTAGCTGTACCTGCAACCATTGAAGTCTTATATCCTGCTTTAACATAATCAGCCTGAAGACTTCCCCATTTCTTTTCAACTTTAGGTTCTAAGGCAAATGACTTAATTGTCTGAACGCCTGTGATACATTCCACAAGATATGATTGTGTTTCTGCGCCTGCGTTAAATTTCTCATCAAGTCTCTGTTTGAATAATGGAGTTACAATAATTGATAATATTGCAAAAACCGGCATAGATGCAATTACTACAAATGTTAATGGCACACTATAAAAGAAAAGAATTATTATATAAATTATAATGAAGAATAAATCTATCAACGATGATAGAGGTGTTCCTGTCAGAAAGGACCTTATACTATCTAATTCTCTTACTCTTGCTACCGTTTCACCCGTACGTTTTGATTCAAAATATCTAAGTGGTAATGCAAAAAGATGTTTAAATAATTTGTCACTTAACATTACATCAATTCTGTTAGTTGTATGTGTAAATACATAACTTTTTGCCAGACCTATTATCATTTCAAATACATACCCTAAGAATAAACCTATCACCAGCACATAAAGCGTTGACAAAGTCCTATGTACCAGAACTTTATCAACTATGACCTGTGTTACAAGCGGTGTCAGAATTCCTAATATCTGAATAACAAAAACTGCCACCAATACTTCTATAAATTCTTTCTTATATTTTAATATTGTCGGAATAAACCACTTGAAACCAAACACAGCCTCTTTATCAATAATGCTTTTATTACTAAGCAGAATAACTGTTCCCGAAAAAATATCTCTGAACTCTTCTACAGATATTAATTTTGGTGGCTTATTTGCTTTTAGAATCATCACCTTATTATTATCTGTTTTTCCAACAATAAAATATGTATCATCTTTAGCTTTACATATTACAGGAACATTCAATTCTTCTAACTGTTCATATTTCAGTTCCTTAATTTTTCCCTTTATCTTTAACAATCTTGCGGCTGTCATCATTTCTATTTCAGTCATATCCCCTCCATTTAAGGAGAGAATATGATTCAACTGTTCCTTAGACACATTTACATTGAGCAAATGTGTCATTGTCAGAAACGAAGCCATTCCACTGTTTATTATATTTTCCACTTTTGTACCCCCATTATTCTATTGATTGCTTACAAACAGCTGTGTATCTGTCATATTGTTATCCTGTGTTGTTATATTAACCATCTCTGAAACATTTCCATCATCTGATGTTGATGCCATGCTCTGTACAAGTAGTTCTGACTGTTTAAGTGCTGATTCGTATACATATGTTCCATTTATTATTGAACTAAAATCGTTCTGACTTAATGAACTTCCATCTGCAAATTCTGCTGTAAAGTTCTGATATGAAGAATTTATAAAATAATCATTAAGAATTATTTTATCTGTAGTATCACTGATACTTACTTCAAGATTATTTCCATTTCTTGTCATCATAAGGTCTTCTATGGATATATTTTCTTCAAATGATAATATATTACTACCTGAATTATCAACAATGGTGTCTATTCCATCACCTCTGCCAAAGATATAGGTATCATTACCATCTCCACCGTAGATTGTATCGTTTCCGGCTCCCGCATAGAATGTCTCATTTCTGTTATATACATCTGTTCCTTCATATCCTGTAAGTACGTCATTTCCAGCTGTTCCATTCTTTATACTTATAAGTTCTATGAGTTTATCTTTGTTCCATACTGTTCCGTCACTGAATTCTATGTTTTCAACAAAGTAGTAACCGTAGCCATAATAATTCTTGTAGCCATAGGCATTCTTTACTGTTATTCGGTCTGTGGCACTGTAACGGATTATTATATCGTTTCCAACTCTTTCTATCGTTACATCAGACGGATTTATTCCCTTTCCGAAGACTATTCTGTCTCCATTGACATACTCTCCGTCATCATAGATTGTATCTTCTCCATCTCCTAATCCAAAATAGTATGTATCATTTCCATAGCCTCCGTTTAGGGTGTCGTTTCCGACTCCTCCATAGAGTTTATCATTTCCGCCTTCTCCATTCAGGATATCATCTCCTGCTTCTCCGTAAATGGTATCGTCTCCATAGCCTCCATTTACCGTATCATTTCCTGAACCTGCATACACTAAGTCGTTTCCATCATTGGCATTTATTATGTCGTCTCCGGCTCCCGCTATAACTGTAGCATTACTATTTTTACTTATATTTATAGTATCAGATTCATTTGAACCAACTATCAGATTTGATGGTATTACATTCTTTAATTCTGTTATAATTTCAGGATATTCTATATATTTTTGAATATAATTAACCAAGTTAATCTGATTATCATTCATAACTGCAATATATCTGCCCATATCTTTTATAATGCCTTTTACATCTATTCCTTCTGAAATGCAAATACTCATATAAGTATCAAATATTTCTGTATTTATATAATCATCATTCTCGATAAATACCATTTCCATATAATCCTTAAGTTTTGTCTCTGCATTCAAAAGATTATAATACAGTTCATGTATATTGTTATACAAGCCATTCAATATATCTGCTGCTGTATTTACAGGATTACTTCCTTCTGTTCCAATGAAATTACGTCCCATAAACATCTCTATTACTCTGAGTTTCTTAGCATCAATATTTCCACCACGACTTCCACCAGATATATTATCTGCTCCAGTTATAAAGTATAATATTTTAGTTATTATCTCACTTTTTTCATTATCATTATCTGATTTAGCGAACAAGTTTACATATTCTGCTAATCTGCCTGTTGTGTCTTTCTGCATTAATGTATGCAATGATGCTACATTTCCTATTGCATTTACATCTGGCATCTTCTCGATATCTTCTGATATACGCTCTGATTCTTTTTCTATTGTATTATATGATTCTGAATCAAACGAAAACTCACCTATCTTCCTTTTTCGTCCATCAAAATACTTAATATATGCAGTATTTACACCATCAATTTCCTCCGCCTTAAGTGAAATTGATTCTATTCCTAATTCTTTTAATGTCTTTAATTCATTCGCTTCTGATATTCCATTTCTATTATTATCCTGCCATACAAGTAATCTGTAATATGCACTGTCTTTTTCATCTATTATCCCATCACCATTTTCATCGTATTGAGCTAATGCTTCAAAACCTAATCTTGCAATTGAACCATCCGGCATTGCAGTTGAACTTCCAAACAATTCTGATCCATCATTTATAATTCCGTCACCATTTAAATCGATTGCTAATAATCCATCGTCTGACGATACCCACTGCGTCTTCTCTGAAAGCCCGTAGTTATCATTATCAAAATATACTCCATTTTCTACATCAGTTAATTCAAAGCCATCTCCATCAAGGTCAATTACTAATGGATCTGATATGTAACGTACTGATGCTGAAGCCTGTCTATAACTTTTATCTAACCACCCAAACAAATGCTTAATAGATTTCCATTTGAATTTCTTTATAAGGCTTATACCTATAGATTTATCAAATTTCTCATACAATTTACATATCTGCTTTCCTAAAGGAACTGCTACATAACTTATTACATCAGCATGCTGTAGTATACTTTGTATGATATTGTCATTAAACATATTTCTGCTAAATCCATAATATGATTCTAATAGTGCCTCTACATATTCTCCACTTTTAAATAATTCTGTTGCATTTACAAGTGTATTTCTATATGCTTCTATGTTCTTTATAAATGCATCTTTTCCTACTGTAAGTTCCCCTGAACTAATTTCATAACCTGTAGTTACTGTTCCTGCTATCAGTAATGCTATTACATCTTTGCTGGTCAACAAATTTTTAATACTATCTCCGATTGCCTCTTCATCTATATCTCCACCTGTAATCTCCGTTATAAACTGTCCAATTTTTTCACATGCATTATCTACATCTATTCCCGGAATACCATCTGTAATGGCTACTGCTTCTTTCGATATATTATTTAATATTCTACTGATAGCACTCGTATATTCTTCCTACTTCTTAAATCCTCCATTTTCATCTAACATCTCAGCCGGCATATGTATACCTATTCCAAATGCCTCTGTATTACCTAAATGAATATATTTTCTCTTCGCACCTGGAATACTATTCAGCAATGAACCTACATAACTTAATGTTGGTTCGTAACTTGTTATCTTATTTGAACGTTTCTGTATATCATTATAATATTTCGTAATAAATTCATTCGAAAAGCCTTGTCCATCAAACGAAACACATCTGTCTACATCATTATTCTGTGAATAATTTTCACCCTGACTCTTTTCATACGCAATTGTCACATACTGTGCCTGATTTCCACCTGTTGAGTGTCCACATACAGTTATATCTATATCTCCATCCTCATTATTTAATACATTTCTGGCAGCACTTATAGCATTATTATAAAACTCTACTGCAAGTTTTTGCTCTACTGTATCACACTCAACTGCCCCTTTCATATTACTAATCCATGTAGAATTACTATTAATGTTTCCATATTCATCCTTATATTCATAATTTCCTGCTATATAATTTCCACAATATACAACATAAACTTCTGATGTTTCTGTATTTACAAAACATACTGATGATGTAGTATTATCACTACCACTAGGATATACCATTTGCAATTTCATTAATTCACTGTCATTTTCTATAAATGATATAATTTTATCCATTCCAAGTTCTTTATCGCTATATCCTGCTGCTCCATCAAAACAAGTTGTATTTTTCTTCTTTTTGAATTTTCTATTATTTTACCCATTGTATTATCTTTATTAAGATTATCAATATTATAATATGCTAATGCTGACAAATTTAATAACTGTTCATTACTTAGACTCATTTGTTTCCTCCTCCTTTATTAAAATATACATATCTTCTAATGTTATCAAGTCATTAAGCTGTTCATATCCTTTTTCCTTATACACATTTTCTCTTTCTGTATATGTATCCTCAGAATATGCCTTTATATAAACTGATATAATATCGCCTGATATTTTACTATATAATAATTCCGTAATACTATTCTTATATGAACTATTAAATTCACTTTCTGGTACTTCTATAATATAACTTATATCTATACATCTATTATCTAATAGTCCCTGTAGCGTATTATTTTCTTCATTAATATAGAAATCACTTGAAAAGCCATGAAATCCTTTTACTTCACCTATTTCATCAACATATATCTCACTAATAAATCTATTAATTCCAATCTCATTTATTATATTATCCAACTCAACTTTCACGCTTTCTTCAACCAACCCACACATATAGTCATCTGATATTACTTTGTATGAATCATAATATCCATCTTTATCTGTATCCTCTTCACCATCTGGATATATCATAATTCGATATTCTTTTTCTTTTCCTTTAACTCTAACATCTACTTCTGCATACTCAGCCCGGCATCCTCATATTTGATACGGTTAGCCTTTCTTCTGTACTTATGTTTGTAGTCAATGGTGCTGAAATTTTTCCCGTCATAGTTATAAGTAGTACCAAAACGAGTACCTCCCAACCATGTTACAGAATCCACGGAAAAGAAAGGGAATCTTTGCAACAGGTTCATTTCGGTCCAAGCAAACCCATGTACTTTTGTTCCATAGGCATTTGTAATGCGATATATCTCGGCAGCATTGTCTTTCATAGTCTGGTTACATCCTACGTAGTTATGTTGCTGGCAATACTCTTTAAGGCGTAACAGACCAGTCTTGTCACCCTGTGCGTCCTGATGCACCACATATACTACGTTTATATCCTTTTCGAGCGGTTTGAAATATTTTTCATTCCATCGGTCAACAACTTCCCTACCTACAATCATGTCCAAGTCAAGGTTTGCAGCGACAAATATAAACTTTTTATTTTCATGCAACCAAGCCACGTATTCTTCCAAATAAGGAAGCCAGTATTCTTCGGTAGTCATTTTATGCTCCACTTTTTTACCCATAAAGGAGAAAGCTCCGGAGTCCGTCATAAATATACCACCTTCCTTATGTTGTTTCTCCAATTGCGGTGGGTAAAATTTGAGTGACTTTCTCAAGTAGAAATAAGAAACCAACGTGTCCTTTATACCGAAATCCCGTAATGTGGTATAGTCACCTACGGATGATGCGGAAAAGAACAGAGTGGCTTTTCTTTTACTCAACTCATTACCTTCTTCAAGAACTCTGCGCTCCATTTTTCCCTACGTAATGAAGTTATTACTTTCTGGCATTTGTCACATACTCCGCAATTGCGTTTTTCGTTTTCCCCATCGGGGCAAAAAGTAAGATGTGAGTAATCTAGCGTACTTAATTTCTTAGCCAGTTTTACAAACGGCACATTCATTGCCGGAGCAAGAAGTTTAATCTTATAAGACTTGGCAAACAAATATTTTGCCTCTTCATAGAAAAGATAACCACCGTCAAACCATGAACTTCCCAAATCCACAGCACCGTATGCCACTTTCTTTATTCCCATAGCAGTAGCATAATTACCTGCCATAGAAAGAAACAAAAGATTCCGGCAGGGAATATCCACATTATGCACGTTACCATCCTTATCACGAATAGGCTCAAACTGTAAGGGGTAAGTTACTTTGCGGAAACTCTTGACGGAATCTTTATAGATTTCAATATAATAACCTATTGCAGACAGTTCTTTTTCAATATTGTCCTGCCCATAGTCAACATAGAACAAATGAATATCATACGATTTGGAGAGTTTATCCAGATTATACAGGCTTTCAAAACCTCCAGTAAACAGCAAAACTACTTTTTCTCTTTTCATAATCTTATTAAAATAGAAAAAAGCCCACTATGTAAATAGCAGGCTTTTTGTGAATACTTTTGGAGGGCTTAACGTCTACGTCCACCACGAGTAGCAGTTCTACGTCCACTGCCACCACGAGTAGCAGTTCTACGTCCACCGCCACCGCCTCTACGAGCAGTACCGGCAGCGCCACCACCGCCCCCACCTCTAGATGTTCCCCTAATAGTGAAAATTTAAAAGTCCAGCAGTATTCATTTATAAAGCGATTAGCTGTAAAAACCGCTTGTGCAAATGTACTAAAAACTTTTATTCTTCCAAATAAAACCTGCGAAATTATATACTTAAAAAGAATATTTTAAGTCCAATAGCAGTAGTATTCAAGGACGCATCCTGAAAAAACGGCTGGACACCTATCAATATTCCCTTTTTAGCAAAAAATTTATTGCTTATAATTGCACCCTTAATAGCTTGGTTAAGCGCACCCGCACCAATAACTCTTATTATAATATCATTATCGGGATTGCTTTGGTAGGTAGAATAAATACTACCAGCCAATTTCTTGGCATCAGTAGATGAACTGCATCTTAGGGTAGTGACTTTTTCTTGTACTTCATTAATTGCTTCCATAATTACTACGATTTTACCCAGCGTGACTTTGAATAGTGCAAATATAACAATTATTCGTCTACTTCCACAGATTCAAGTTGTATTTTTGAAATCTTATGTAAATCTTCCGGACGTATAACAAGCAGGTATCCTTTACCACCTTTTTGGCGCAAAGCGATAATGGGAATTTTTTTCTCCACTTTAGCCTTGTTCCTAGTATCCTCGAACAAAGTCCATATAGCGGATTTTCCCCTAACCTTACATTCAATGTACAGTTTGGGATGAAGCGTGTCGCTGTTAGTATTATGACCGCTATTACTTCCGGACAATGGAACTCTCTTTGTACCGAAATGTTTGGCAACTTCTCTTTCAAATGACTTCCAACAGCTCTTTGACGTTGGTTTCTTAACCACTACATTATTCTTACGGATAACTTCCTTCTTAGGTCGTAATCTCCTACCGATACTTCTTTTAGGCATTACATTAAAACGGTTAATAGTTCCACTGGAATATCTACTCTTACAAAATGTGGATTATTGCAGGCGTTCCAGTTTTCATTAGAATTTAGGTAAGGCTGATAAAGATTACACATCCCGTTTTTGTAGAACTGGGTAATCTGATATACCTTGCCTGAATATACACTTTTTATATAGCTTCCCAAAGGGAAACAACTAGGATTATGGGGCATAAGTCTACATATTTTCGACACCTCTTCGTGTCAGTTCCCTACTAAGCATTGCCAGCACATTACTGAATGATTCGAGTTTTCCCGCAAGTAGGTCACGGAATATTTCCGCTTCCAGAAGTTTCTTATTCAACTTCTCCACTTCGGGAGTTACTTTAGCGGAAGTTTTTCTTTCGGTTACAGTACCACCACCTGCGGACAGCATCGCCTTATCACACGCTAAGTCATATTCAGACTTACATTGGGCATAAACAGCACAAGCTTCCATGTGTCTATCCTCGGTAAATTCACGCCATGCGGAATATTTGGCAATCATGTTACCCAGTTCGGTAGAACTTGTTTCCGCTATGGTTACTGGCATTGTGGGTAAACCTCCTTTTGGAGCCTCTACCTCGGCAAATACTTTACGGAATCTTTCTAACGGAGAAGATTCCTCTTTAGGTTTTCTTACTGGCATAATTTGTGAGATTTAATGTTTAAAACAATAAGTTGTATAAGGACAGCTCAAAGCAGCCTTGCAATGGGCGTCCGGACAAATTCTTGCAGGAGGAGTTTTAGTTTCCACACAGTCAATAATAGTGTTCATCTTTTCATCGGCTTTTTCCAACTCCGTTTCATTTACGGGCATGAGGAAATCCTTTATTTCGGAAGTATCCTTGTTTATGTACAGGTACAGAACTTTAGTAGCACCTAGTTCTCTAGCGTACAGGGATGCCTGAAACTCATGTTTGGCAAATGGACGGAATATCGCTTTTCTGTAAAAGAAAGAGTTCATGGTCTTTATTTCCAAAACCACTTTCTCCCCGAATACCGATTTCTTGAATACACCATCAGCCTTACCATTTATGTAACGGTCTTTATTCACTACTGGAACTTCCGCCTGTTCGAGAAGTCCTATTTTATAAAGTATAGCCTGCATATATACATGATACCATGTACCCACATCGAATGTTCTTTGAAGTTCCCCCGTGATGGTGGAAACCCTAACGTCACTGGGAGGAAGCCTACATAAGTCATAGTACATGAGCCTTGGGCATCCGTCCAATAATTGTGACGGGTGAAATACACCTTCTGCACGTTTATCCGGAGCCATTACAGTCATATAGAAATCCATGAACTCCATAAAGAAAATATCACGGTTAAAATCTTCTGTTATACCAAGAAGTTTCTTAATCTTTCTGCGGATTCCCAAAACGGAAAATATACTGGCAGAAGTAACCCCGTTTACACAGGCAGAATTTATCTTATCAGAAATTGATAAAGGTTTCTCATCGGAAGAACCTTTTATAGTTTTACGGAGTAACCTCCCTATACCACCTCTAGTCATTTTTATTTAAGTTAAAAGGAAAGGAGCAGCCATTTCTGAACTGCTCCTAACACGGAATGGAAAATTACAAATATCAGAGAGTCTGGTGATTCCAAAGTGGCTCGAACACTTGACCCACGCCTTAGAAGGGCGTTGCTCTATCCAACTGAGCTATGGAACCAAGTGGAACAGCATCGGCAATCTCACAAATCCAACGCTGTTCCTAGAACATCATTTAACCTCCGATTTGATGTTTCAAAGATAACAAATATTTTTTAGTTTCCAAAATGCTGTTTATAAAACATGAACTTTTGCTGCACTTAGAGTAGCTTTCTTGATTACTTTCCCTAAGCTGAAAGCGAGATTACTCATGTCCTCAAGCACAACCCAATGTTTGAACATTGTCTTTGGGTCATAACACATATTAATACAGACCTGAATTACAGTAAAGTCCATTTTCTCTACTTTATCCACACATTCCTTTGTATGTTCTATCGCCTTACTGCCCCTGTAACGGGAAGCACTCGGTTCACCGTCTGATAGAACAAACAGCAAAACATGATTCTGTGTCTGTTTGCGAATACGCTGGGCGGTTTCAAGTATGGCAATACCATCCCTGTTTTCACATCTTGCCTCAACAGAACCCAGGGAATACCTTGGCTTGAAAGTTTTTTCACGGTAAATCATTAGTTCGGTAGCACCGTCAAAACGACTGTCACCCGAATGACCGTAAATGAACAGTTCCACTTTTGGAGAATCCCCCAAAGCCTCATTGATAAGTATGGCAGTATCACGGGCAGCTTCTATTCTACCACCGCACATGGAACCACTCTCGTCAATAAGCACGCCCACACTTACACCGTCAGTCCTTACTTCACCTTGTCGGATATATACGGTAGGAACACCCTGTACGGCTTCGGCAAGTTTGGAAGTATCCAGCATACCGCTTCTCATAGAGCGGTGTATGTACTGGTATTCCTTACAATGGCAACGTATAACTTTGGATATTGCTGGAGCATAACGTTTAACTCTGGCAAGTGATTCCTTGTACCGTTCCTCATTAGTAGGAGGAAATTTGAAAAAGGCATCCTTGGTTCCTCCCATATCTACTGTGCCCTCACATACATCTCCAAGCAAACCTCTGTCCTTTTTCACGGCATCAGCAATTTTGGAGTCACCCATACGGTCCGGCATTGAACGGTCAAGTTTGTCAAGTATATCCGAACTGTCGGATGCCATTCGTTTCTCAACCTCCACACCCGATAGTCCTCCTCCGGAAGCGGAATCCTCTTTCATTTCCTCTTCAAGTTTGTCCTTATAGAACTCTTTAAGAATATCAAAAACCTTATAGGCAGCGAGAACCGTTTCCTTAGTAGTTACTGGATAGGGTAAAAGCACTTTCTTTATTTCAACGAGATATGGAGCATACTTTACTATCTCGGCTTCATCTATGTATTTAGGGTATCGGACAATCTCCAGTATAAGATTGAGAAGAACCTCAAAATCATTAAGTTCCGATTTTTCTTTTTTGGGAGCGACATAATCCAAGTAGTAACTGTCAAACCAGTAATATTTGCTTCGTTCCAAGAATCGTGCGAAACCCGGTTTCAAATCACCGCAAAGTTTCTCAATACGTTCATCTTCCAGTATATTGAATAATCGGGATATGATTCTGTTACCGATAGAAGTCAGACGTTCCTTGTTTGTGTACAACAAGTGGCATCCCTCATGTACAGTGGTCCCCAAAAATACGTCCAACCGTTCACCAACAGTAAGAGCCTTGTCAGTAAGCATTATGGTGGAAACCTGTACTTTCTGAAAGTCAGTGAAACTGTCCTCCCCGTTATGAATTACAACTTTTACCTTGTAGGGAATATCCATAGAAGTTATCATATCACGTGCCAGAGGATATGCACGCTTTATCAGTTCTGCTTCATCAGCACATTCCAGATAGTAGGAAGAATAGGCACTTCCCTCTTCCAAGGTACTTTCCCAATCAAGTTTCCCCTCTTTTCGTATATGTGTGAACGCCTTACCGTCACGTTCCAACCAATCTTCCAAAAGTTCGTCCACGATTTCATCGGTGACAACCATATCTTTATCCACAGCCATAGTCAATATGTTATTTTAAATAGTTCCTTTTTATAATACCCGGTTTTAAGCAACTCGGATTTCTTGGCATTAAGTATAGGAA
>ENA-OPLO01000573-OPLO01000573.1-human-gut-metagenome-genome-assembly--contig:-NODE-573-length-11980-cov-1.647966_pt1 | contig 11980 bp, 8 predicted proteins | sample MGYA00241818_ERZ501721 | MGnify/ENA primary metagenome ERZ501721 (study PRJEB25962, sample SAMEA2042096) | human gut metagenome | biome: human gut; feature: human-associated habitat; material: faeces... | reverse complement strand
GAATGCTGACTTTTATGAAAAGGATTTCTACCCGCAACACAATGAGCGGCATTGAAGAAATCCCCTATTTTCGAACCCACCCGATAACCAGGGAGAGAATAAGCTTTTTTGAAGAAGCGGCAAAAAGGTTTCCGCTGACGGCCGCGGATCCCCTGCAAAATGAATTTGAGCGGGTAAAGGCCAAACTCTACGCTTATTTGAACACGCCGGCTGACACTTATAAAAAATATCCGGCAACGGACAAAAGCATTTCAGGACAATATGCGCGGGCAATTGCCGATTTTAAAGCTCTAAAGTTCAATCAGGCTTTGAGCGGTTTGGAAAAACTGAGCCAGAGCGAACCGGACAATCCCTATTTTTATGAACTAAAAGGGCAAATTTATTTGGAAACCGGCAAAATCAAACCGGCTGTCGCCGCCTACCGCAAGGCTCTGTCGCTGATGCCGACTTCCGCGCTGCTCCAAATCAGTACGGCGCAGGCCATTCTGGAAGACTCGCCCGATAAAAATGAAATTCAGGAAGCAATCAATCTGTTAAACAAAGCCAACATCTCCCGCCCGCTGGGATTCAGCTGGCTGTTGCTGTCGCGGGCATACGGAATGGCCGGCAACGAGGCTGCGGCAAATTATGCGGCGGCAGAGCACTCTTTGCGCATCGGTGCACAGGATATTGCCGAACGACAGGCCGAACAAGCAAAAATTAACGCCAAAGACGCCAAACTCAGGTTAAAAATCGATGATTTGCTGGTGCGAATCAAAAACCTCAAACAAAAACCTTAATTTTGTCCAAATTTGTATTGCAGAAAAGAGACATTTAAGCTATACTTTAGCTAGAGAGAACATCCGGACAGAGTTTGGCAATGAAAAATTACAGTTACGAAGAAAAGATACAAAAAGCGGAACAAGAGAGAAACCACGCCGAGCAGGCCGCGCTTGAGCGGGGTGACAGCGAAGCATTCAGCATTACCGCAGGTATTCGCGCCTATGAAAAGGCGGTTAAAGAATACACCCTCAAACACATTGGCAAAGTTGACCTGAATGAATGCCAACCCTCTGACCTTCTCACGTTTATTGAAGACATCAATAAAAATGTGAGCGTTCCTCATTTTACCGGCACGGATGCCAACAAGGAAACCCTGCGCCTGGTGAATGACGGTATTCAAAAGGTTGCCGCTTATTTGCAAAACAAAAAGGCCTCCGGCTACGGAGTTGAAGAAATCAAAGCCCTGAAAACAATTGTCAAAATTGCAGGGCAGATACATGAAAACAGCGGCGGAAACAAAAAAGACATCCAACAGCTGACGGGAATTGTAACAAGTCTGGAACGCGACATTGCCGCTTTAGAAGCTGAAACCCAAAAGAAACAGAAAGACACGACCTTAGAAAGCACCAAGAAAGAAGAAGCGAAAAATCCTCAGGATGAAATCGGTTTGGAGGACATCAGGCTGGTGCAGGAATATGCAAAAGCCAACAAAATCAAATATGATTTTTCAATTTTGAAAGACTTGCTTCCTCAGGCAAAAGCATGGGCGGAAGAACGTACCAAGAAAGAAGAAGCGCAAGATTTGCAAACCAAAACAGAAAAGAAACATGAGCGCCGCGCTTTCAAGCAAGAAGTGTTGAACAGACCCGAAAAGCAAGAAACGCCAAAGGTAAACGAGACAACGCATCCTGCTCAGGCAGAAGAGGTTATTACCGTCAACCGAATAATAACATCTTATGTTACCGAAAGTTTAGACAATAAGCTTGACGCCCTGATGCAACGGGACGACTGGAAACGCGAAGAAAAAGAGCTTGCCGTTAACGGCCTGAAACGTGCTCATGCTTCGGCAATGTTGAAGCACCCGGGTTTTCGGCTTAATCAAATTGACAACAGTGACCTGCTGAAACTGGGAAACAATTTCGGCCTCGGCCGGGCATGGTCTTCTGCTCCGGGAATTGAACCTCCGGAGATGAATCACAATCTCTATGACACTCAGCGCAATCAGCTTTTAGCCGAATGTCTCGGACGTCTGGCCAAAGTCAACGATGCAAAAACGCCGGAAGAGCTGAACAGCATAAACAACATTTGCGAAATGTTGGAAAGACTACCGAAAAACTCGCTGACGGCAGACCAGCATAATGCAATTGCCGCCGGACGAACGGCTTTGAACTTGATGCAGCAGTCTCAAGCTTCCGCCGAACGGGAAGAAAACAATCAGACTGCGGCAGAAACGGAAACGCCAGCAGAAAACATAGTTTTTGAAAATATGACGGAAGAAGAAGCTGCCCGTTTTGCCGAACAACACGACGGGAACCGCCAACAGCAAGAGGCAGCCGACACAAGTTCCGGTTCCGATGAGCATATTGACACGCAGCCGATGCGGGAAGACAATCAAACAACGACAGAAAACGAGCCGGTTACAATCAGCCAACGCGAGCTTACCCGTGCCGAGAAACTGGCTGTTGAACTGGGCAACTGCTGCGAAAAACATAACATTATCTGCAAAGCTGACGAAACCGAGCCCAAACAATACAATTTGTATGACAGTCAACAGAATGCGGACAACAATATCGTAAACGGCAAAGTAACCATTTCAGGTGCTAACAGCGTCGATGTCGACAGCGAAGAATTTAAACATTTCGTTTTGGTTGCCAAAAGCGCCAGAGCAGCCGGCTACAAAGCTCTGAGCATCGGTCCGCTGGACTTAAACAATGCAGAAGACCGCAAATTCGCCGCCAATATGGTGCTGGCGGCGGCAGTAGAAGGAGTTCCGCTGCGAGACGCTCCGGACTTGAAACTGCTTGAAGACGTGAATCCGAAAATAAAACTGCTGAGAGAAAAACGCGAAATGGCCGCTGAAGTCTCCGCTGCCAGAAAAGCGCTGTTGCAGGCTCAAAATTCGGGAGAACAGCAAAAAATCATCGAAGCGGAAATCTCTTTTCAATCCGCAATGGAAAAAGCCCTTCAGCATAATATTGAACACGGGTCGATAGATGCTGAGAAAAGCAGTACGAAAGAAGAACGCCTTTCCCGCTTGAAGAAAATTATGGAAGACAAAAACAAGCCGAGAGAAACCGTTAACGAGAAAGGCGAAAAAACAACCGAAACCCAAGAAGCTTTTGAAAAAAGGACTTCAAACGTTTCCGTTGCGGCTTTGCGCAACTTAAAAATCGAAAACTTTAAATAACGCGCCGTCTGACATTATCACGAAACCTAATCCCCCAATGACAAAGTCTTGAGGTTCAGTCTTGTGTACGCATTGCCGAGCAGTTTGTCAGATATCCGTTTCTCCGCACACGGAAGCATCAATCAGACCTTTTTTGTAAAAATGCATAAAAGTCACGGGTTTGATGTCTGTCGCCTTGTATACCATTTTACGGATTTTGGCCTGAATGTACTCTTTAATCTGCGGTGCCCGATAATTGAGCTTTACAACTTCCGAAGGAATAGACTTTAGCATTTCCGCCTTGATTTCCGAAGCGAGCGCGGCAAAATCCTTTTCATCCAGAATGTCGATTGAAGAAATCTGCAAATCTTCAACCTCCCAATTTTCGCCAAGGACGACACTGATATACAAACTGCAGTTAAAAGCTATGCGTTTACGGTTTTTGACGACCTGAGAGTTCAGACTGATAACCTGTTTGCGGTCAACGCCGAGTTCATCCGTCGGAACTTCGCCGATAATTTCGGCAGCGCCGTTCAGGATATTGACCACATCACCGTCCCGGGCGACAACAACCTGACGAACGCTTCCGCCCAGTTCCAAAGCGTAGCGTTTTTGCTTGCGAATGTCGCGCTTGTCGCCATGAACCGGAATCATAACGCGAGGACGCACCAGTTCCAGCATACGTTTGATGTCTTCCTTGCAGCCGTGTCCTGAAGTGTGAACCAGATATTCTTCAGAAGAAATAACGTCAACGCCGGCATCCCGCAGCTTTTCCTGCATTCGTTCTATTTTCTGTTCATTGCCGGGAATAATCTGTGAGGAAAAGATGATGGCATCCCCCTGTCCTAAACGGATATCCTTGTTTTCGCCATTGACGATACGCGTAAGGCCGCTGCGGTAATTTCCCTGCGAACCGGCACAGATATACAACATCTTGTCCAGCGGAATGTCTTTAGCCTGTTTGGCCTCGACTACCGGCGGCAAATCCGGCAGAAAACCGCATTCCTTGGCAATGCGCATATTTTCTATCAGGCTCATTCCTGCAATTACCGGGGTACGGCCGGCAGCGTGTGCCGCCAAAATCAAACTTTCCATCCGGGCAATGTTGGAAGCGAAACAAGTTGCCACCAAGGTGTTTTTGAACTTGGGCACCAACTGTATCAGGCTTTCGCGGATTTCACTTTCCGAAGGTTCCGCGTGGTCATGCGCCATATGAATTGAATCGCCGACATAAAGTTCAACGCCCTGATTGCCGATTTCATCCAGACGGGGATAGTCCGTCTTCATAAACCCGATGCCGCAATTGTCAAAGCGCCAATCGGTTGCGTGAAAAATATTGCCGTAGCGGGTTTTGATAAACAATGCGGCGTTTTCGGGCAATGAATGGACAACAGGCACATATTCAACGTCAAAACTGTCCAATTTTACCACCGGGCTGTCATTTACCGAATTTAACGGCACAACGCCCTCAAGATTATATTCCCTCAGCCGGGGTTTGATATGGCCGAGCGTAAAGTCCGTAGCATAAACGGGGCACTGCAGCCGGGGCCAGATATGGGCAATGGCACCAAAATGATCTTCATGCGAATGGGTAATGAACAAAGCCTCTATGTTTTCCCGATAATTTTCAAGAAACGAAGCGTCGGCAAGCCCCAATTCCATACCGGGAAAATCGTCATTCAGAAAATCGTAACCGGCGTCGACCACAATAATGCGGTTGTCTACAATATAGGCATACATATTCATACCGACTTTTTCCGCACCGCCGAGAGCGACAAAATGGATACCGGGCCGGTCAAAACCGGGAACGGGTTTAAATTCTTTTTGCATCGGCGCCGCTTCCCGGGGCCGGCTGATTTCCGGCAAGGCAAACAATTCCAACTGGGTTTCGGTGTTTTCACTCATAAATTTTTACTTTTCCTCTTTATAAAATACATCTCCGGCATAAATTTTCGTCAGACGGCCGGCTTCTTCCAACAGCAGCAAGCCGTCGTCGTCAACACCCCTGAAAATGCCGCGTTTTACTTCTTTTTCCGTCGTCACCGTAATTTCGGTTCCGAGCCCCCGGGCGTTTTGCAGCCATAAGTCCCTGACGGCAACAAAGCCCTGATGCTCCCATAGTTCAAGAAAACCGTTTAACCGTTTAAGATAAGCTTTCAAAAAAGAAACACGATCGGTTTCGATGCCGGCCTCTTTCAGGCTCGTTGCCTGATAAAGCAAACCGGAGGCGGCGCCGGGAGCAGCAATAATATTTACTCCGATGCCGGCGATTATATACTCTCCTTCGCCTTTTTCAAGTAAAATCCCGGAAATTTTCGCGCCGTTTACCAAAACATCGTTAGGCCACTTCAACTTTACATCAGCCTGCGGCGCCATCTCCTTAATCGTCTGTTGCAAACTTAATGATATGACGAAAACAAACTGCCCCAACAATCTTATATCCAACGGGAGAGCATAAGTCGAAAACAAGTTTCCCTTCAAGCCTACCCAATTGCGGCCGCGGCGCCCCCTGCCCTTGTTCTGGGTTTCGGCCGTCACCACAAAACGTTTTGCCGGAGGCTCTGCAGTGAGTTCGCGCGCCTTGTCATTGGTGGAACCCAGTTCGTCAAAGTCAATCCATTCCCATCCTAAAATATCCGTCATTTCAGAAAATCCCATTCAATATCAGTTCGGCATCATGCAGCAGGTAGCCAGGATTGAGCGTTGAGATGATTACCAGCACCAAATTGACAAACAGGCAGATATAAATCGCCTTATCGGTACGGTCAAACGACTTTTTAAGCGGCTCAAAGTAAGCGGTTCGAATAACCTGAAGGTAGGCATTTGCCATAAACAGCATCGACACCAGCAAAACAACCACGTCTCCCCAGCGTTCTTCCACCACCAGATTGTTGATGACAGAAAGTCTTCCCAAAAAACCGAGCATTGGCGGAATGCCGGCCAGCGATACCATAAAAACGAGCAGTGCGGCAGAAAGATACGGTTTGGAAACCGACAATCCGTCAATGTCTGAGAGGCCGGTCAGATAGTCGCCCCGGCTCTTCAACCCCAGAAATACGGTATAAACTCCGGCCATTGCCAAAATATAAACCATCATATAAGCAAAGGCGCTCAAAACGCTGTTGTCATTGAAACTGACTATCGTAAACAAAAGAAAGCCGATATGATAAATGCTGCTGAACGCAAAAAGTTCACGCAGATTTTTTTCCCCGTTAGCCGAGAGAGCGCCGATAAACAGCGAAATCGAGGCAAAAATCAACAAAGCCGGTTTGATAAATTCTCCCGCCGTCCAGAAAATGTTTACCATAGAATTTATCAGACAGGCCAAATAGGCAAACGGCGGCACCAGAGTTATAAACCCGCACACAGGCAAAATCGCCACACTGACAATTCCGACAAACCAAGAATGAAACGGAGCCACGGCCAGCATAAAAAACAAGCTGCACATAATCATACCTACCGCCGCATAGGAAACCAGGGTCATCGGCCGGCCGGCGTTATAGTAATCGTAAATATCGGCAAAAGCAAAGCTTTGTACTTCCGTCCACAGCAAAACGGCTCCCCCCCACAAAAGCAGGCAAAACAGCGAAGCGAAAAAGAGATACAGGCGCGACATCTCGATAATCCGGTCTTCATCCCAATGAAGACGCAGCAAAGCATAATTTATGAGGCACAACAAAGGAACAACGCCGGCAACAAGCAGAAAATTTTGAGCGGAAATTAAAATTCCCAACAGCAGCAACGCCGTCATTCCCAAAGAATAAAACCGATAAGACGAGCGGTTTTTGTTCAGAAACCATTTGGACGACAAGTAAAACCAGGCAAAAGCTACCAGATAAATCACAACCTTAAACAACGTCGTATACGGCGTATTTTTCATCCAGCAGGGAAAAACGCTGAGATTGTAAAACACGACGGTGCCGAGCAATGCGGCCAGCAAGAAATACTTGCTGAGCGTAAAAAAAGTTTTTGCGGTTTTGCCGGCGCGATAACGGTTAACCAGGGCGGCCACCGCAAGGTATGACAGCAGGCTGATTTCCGGCATTAAAATAAACCAATTTTGCAGCATTGTCAGGCTCCTTTAGGCATCAACCACAAACCACAGAGGTTTGATAAACGACATTAACAGAATAAAAATTATAAACAGCATAAAAGCGAACATCGGTTTGGAAATGTCATCATCCTGATTTATCGGGCAGGACGGATTTTCGGTTTTGTGCTTGTAGAGTTCCTGCAACAGCGTTCCGCCGACCAGAGCCAGCGAAGCAATCAAAACCATACCCATCTTTATATTTGATGCCAGCAACCGGGACAATATCAAAAAATTATTCAGGAAAACGGCTGACAACGGCATACCGATAGCCGCTATGGTCAGATAGGAATAGGCAAAAGACAGTCTGCGGACTCTACATAATGCGCCGGTGGAGGAAACGTCGTAGGCTTCTTCTTTGCGGGCAATATGGTTTGCCAGCACCTCCAGCGTGGCGACAATAAGGATAAAGCTGAACAACGAGAAGCCAATATTCAACAAAATCAATTTATCGTGCATAAAGACACCCAGCAGATACATAATATAATATACCGTGATATATGAAAAAACCTTATATTGGGAATCCTTATTGATAAAACCTATCAAAGCGATAAAGAGCATTGTGACCACGCCGATGACGTTAATCCAGGTCAGATAATATTCTACCGGCTGAGGAATTGAATCCGGAAGAAAACGGAGGAAACCGTAAATTCCGGTCAGCGGCATCAAAACCGTAATAATGAAAGCCAGCGGATTACGGATACCGGCATTAATCGAAGATATCCAATAATGAAACGGCCAAATCGGTATCCGCGAAAGAAACGACAGAAATACCGCCGCCCAGATATAATAAGCAACCTGAGGCGCTATTTTCAAATGACGCAGCTGTTCGAGAGTGAGCGCGCCATGATAATGGTAAATCAGCATAATGGCGCTGAACAACAGCATCGCCCCCAAAAAGTTATACAGGAAAAAACGATAAATCAGCCCCTGCTTTTTTACCGCACCGAACATACCCGTAATCATAAACAAAGGCAGCAACATACCTTCAAAAAAGATATAGAAGGAGAAGATGTCGGCAGCAACAAAAAAGCCGGTCGACATACTTAAAAACAACAGGGTAAAGACCATTAACGACTTTTGTTTATAGGTATCGCGCCGTACTCCGGACAAGCCAATCAGAACCGCAAGATGCACCGCCAAAATCAAAAGCAGGGAAAAGGTGTCTATTCCCAAAAGAATATCAATGCGCGGCGTTGCCAGCCATTGGAAATGTTCCTGCAGCTGGAGCACGGGGCTGTCTTCGTCAATAATCATAAATATTCGCCAAATCAAAATGATATTGGCCAAAATTGAAAAGACACAGACATTAAAAGCGTTGCGCCCGACGTTTTCTTCATCATCTTTGGCCGTCAGCACAAACAAAAGCCCAAAAAACGGAATGGCAACAATCAGAGACAAAAGAGCAAAAGGACTATTCATACCAGTAATATCCTATCGTTAAAATGACAATGGCCAACCCCAGCATTACCATCAGCAAATAATTCAGCCAGAGGGCTGATTGAATACGGTGCAGTCCTCCGACAAAAAAGCGGGTCGTCTGAGATATTGAACCTATTATGGTGCGCTCAATGACCACAAAATCAACGGCAATCCAGAGAATTCGGCCCAACAGGCGCAGCGGCGTCAACAACAGGTAATGATACAAAAGCTCCCAGACATCCATATCCTGTACGGTTTCATTGTCGGCCCAACGATTGAAAAAACGCGTTATGCCGAGGAGCATAAGGAGGACAAAGCAGCCGAAAGCGGCGATTTCTACAATCGTTTGACCATTCCGGAGCAGATATGCCACGGCAATGCAGCCGCAGCCCAGCGGCAGCCAATAAAAGGCTCCGACGTTCTGAAGCAAGGCGGCGACACGTTCGTCGGCATTTTCTTCTCCCCAAAAGATATCTCGAAAAATATGAGCCAATGCCACAAGCACCAGCGAGCCGTAAACGCCGTAATAATATTTTAACTCAACACTGTACTGGCTGCCCAAAACGGCGATGAAAGCAAAAACCCCCAGCAGAACCAAAAAGAAATTAAGCTTCAGATGTCGGAAAAAGCCGCCCATTTGAGAGACATAGACTTCGTTTGACGCGGAAATCACATTAATCATCAGCAAAACATTCAGGAGAATGGCAGTCGGCAGTAAAAACGCTACCGAATAATACAGTGAATCCGCGTTCCGAAAAACAACCCCGAGGGCAAAACTATAAAACATCAAGTTGAGATAAAGCGCCTTGGCCTTAATGTTATCGATAATCAAACTGCCGAAAAATCCCCAGAGAAGGGACAATCCGCAAAAAACCTGCAGCAGCAGAACCGTAAAATCGCCCTCCATCAGCAACGGGCGAAGCCGGTTAAACAAAATCAGCGCGGATAACGGCGTTGACAATGCAGACAAGCAGATTACCCGGTTAAAAGTCAAGACTTGCAAATCCAGCATTTGATTCTGAAACATAAACAAACCGGCCTTGATAAAGATAACCAAAAGCAAAAGCGCAGCCACCAAATCCTTATGTTCGCCCACCTGCGCATAGTTTGACGCTACCGGAAGCGCGATGCTTCCCAACCGGCTGTAAACAACGGACAAAGCCGTGAACAACGCCATTTCGGCAATAAAATTATAAAAAATAAACTTTTTTTTGGCTTCAATATTATCAATCAGGTAAAAACCCAATATGGTAAAACAGCAACTGCCTGACATCAACTGAATGAAATCACGCGAAGAGGCCAGAACGATAACCGCGGCAACCGAAAGAAGCACCACCCCGTTAAGCCTGAGCTTATGCTCTTCGGGCTTATAAATACAGTTCAGATAAATAAGCAGCAAAGCTGTTCCCAGCAAAGGCAAAAGCATTTGTTCCAGCTTGAGGTTCGCCGAAAGATTAAAGTTCGCCTGCAAAGCGGGATAAGGTATCCAAGGGTAAACAAACTGACTGGTGTCATGCTGCTGAAACGCGCTCCACAGATGATACATCAAAACAGTACAAATCACGAACATTATCGCAGACCATGCCCGCCGCCCCTGCCCGGGAGCAACGATAAAGGCAAACAAAGCCATTACAACCAGGCTTAAAAAAAGCTGTAAAATCATAAAATCAATACCTACACTTATACCTTTGCTGCTCAATATAACAAAAAATAAGGGCTTTTAAAGCCCTTATTAGAAGAACAGCGTATATGTGCATAAAATTACTTTATGGCATCCAAACTGCGGACGATGCGAACCGGAACCATATATTCACGGGCAACTTCGGCACCATCAAGTTCCGCAACCAAAACCTCATCCACGGATTTTAAAGGATTGCGGGCATCAGCATTAATTCCGCCCAAAAATACGGCACTTTCACGACTCCGATACAGCAAAGCAGTATCTCCGCCATCATAAACAAAACGGGGATTTTCAGGACCACCGCGGCGCTGCTTTATCATAATCAAAATCGCACCTTCGTTATTTTGTAAGATATCGTATCTGCCTTCCTGCTCTGAATTAATATCTCTAGCCATTTTTACCTCTGTAACAATAAAACTTATCTAATTTTGAGAGAATGCTAACACATAATTATTAATAAATATACTACAAATTTACTTTTTTAATTTTTTTTGATTTTTTTAGTTGACTTCACAAAATTTATCTTCTATACATACCCTCGATGTTGAGTTAAGGGCTCGTAGCTCAGTCGGTAGAGCATTTGACTTTTAATCAAAGGGTCGGCGGTTCGAACCCGCCCGAGCTCACCATTGTGAGGAAAACCACTCTTTTGGAGTGGTTTTTTTATTTTTTTGCCGGCGGGTTCGAACCTCCGGTTCTTCTGGCTCATAAGGCAAACTGCTTAAAATCGGCCGAGGAATAAGCCTTCTATTAATCGTTTAGCAATTTGATGTTTTGCGCACTTTTATACTAAGCGTCACTTCATTAAACAAGTTTTAAAAAATTGCCTATATTAAATCAGTTATAGGCGTATTATTTTCTTTCAGATTCTGGAAGTTATTGTTTTGCAACACAGGAGATGATTATGCGTAAAGCCAGTTTATTGCTTGTTTTTTTATTATGGTGCTGTTCTCAGCCTCCGGCAGTCAAAGAAACCACCATTACCACCCCGCAAAACGAAACCCTTTTCGTGACGGCCGAGGGGGTGGGCAATGCAGGCAGCCATAAATTGGCGTTTATACAGCACGGGCTGGCTTCCAACCAGCAGCACCAAGCGGTTCTGGCTGCCAAGAAAGCCTTTCTGGCCAACGGATATGTCGTTGTTACTTTTGACAGCCGGCATTCCCTGGGCAAAAGCAGCCGAGATGTTGAAAACACAAGAATATCGACTTTTGCCGAAGATTTATCCAATGTCATAAATTGGGCGGCCGAACAAGACTTTTACAGCGAACCCTTTGCCCTCGCCGGACATTCGCTGGGCGGCGCTTCGGTTTGGTCATATGCATTGCAGAATCCCCAAAAAGTAGACCGTCTTATCGGCATTGCTCCGGTGGTCAGCGGCGATTTGTGGGAACGTTCCTGCTTTAAGAATATGCCGGAATTCTGCCAAAAATGGAAATCTGACGGCGCTTATGTCTATCAAACGCCGGACGGAAAGGACAAAGCCCTTATCTCTTATAAAACTCTTGATGATGCCAAAAACTTTAATGCCCTGAACGATGCGGAGCATCTAAAAGCCATAACTCTTCTTGTGGCGGCAGACAATGATTCTGTGGTTTCGCCGCAGGACGTCAGAAAATTATATGACCGCCTGCCCCAC
>ENA-OPLO01000560-OPLO01000560.1-human-gut-metagenome-genome-assembly--contig:-NODE-560-length-12168-cov-2.384050_pt1 | contig 12168 bp, 9 predicted proteins | sample MGYA00241818_ERZ501721 | MGnify/ENA primary metagenome ERZ501721 (study PRJEB25962, sample SAMEA2042096) | human gut metagenome | biome: human gut; feature: human-associated habitat; material: faeces... | reverse complement strand
ATTCAAACGAAGTACTAGAATTATAATGATTATAATATAAATTAATTTCACTATAAGAAGAATTTCTAATAGCTTCATCTATAGTTTTTTCTATTTTTTTAAGTTCTTTACTAAAATCATCTTTATTTATTTTAAGTATTACTTTATCATCATTATATACTATTTTTTTACCTATTATAATTTTATAATCATCTTTATCTTGTCTTATTTGTCTTGCTATTTGCGAATTAAAATTACCACAAAAACCATAATCATTAGCTATATATATATTTAATTTATTATTATTAGGATTAGGCATTATTACTTTTTTATCTAACACTAAATTCTTATTATATACAATAGTCTTAATAATCTTAGTAATTTCATCACCTACATTACGATAACTTTCTGCCTCCCTTTTAGAAGCATCTACTCTAAGTAAAGAGTGAAAATTCATGACCTTAACTACGTTCTTTATCCTCATGATTACCACCCTTTCTTATATATTTATTAGCTATTACTACATTTTTAATATTCTTAAGTAAAGTATAAGATAAATATAAAAATAAGAATAACATTACAAATACTAATAATAGTAACATCCACATATCCATATATTCATTAATAATATAATCATGAATTAAATATACTACTTTTATTCCTACTAAAGATATAGCACTAAGTACTAAATCAATAATAACTTTTTTATTCTTAATAAGAATACCACTAACAAGCGTTAAAAACAATACAATAATAGCAATATAAATATCTAAATCAATAAAAGAAGCCATCAAATATATCATAAATACATAACTAATTATTGAACACGATATACTAATTATTTCTCTATTACTCATACCCTGAAGTATACCATATAATTTTACTTTAGATTCTTCAGGATTAAATTTTTTAATTAATATTTTAAGAATAATATATAAAGAAACAACAACAATTATACCAACAAATGCAAAATAAAATATATTATTCATACTATCCCTCTTTTATCATTAAATTAAATTCATTATTACTATTCATATAGAAAGCCTTAATATCTTTAAATGATAAATTTACTTCATCATTCTTTATATCTACACTACCTTCTATTTCTCCTATTATTGGTAAATAATCTTTCATAATAAGTAAGTTATAATCTTTGCTAATAATTCTAATTATCTTAATATCTTTATATTCTCTTAAACCATTTTCAATATCAAAGATTCTAACCTTTATTCCACTCTTGTCCATCACATTTACCTATATATCTAAACTTACTCTCATCAATATTATCATATTTACCATTTAATATATTTTCTACATCATTAAGAACATCTTCTATATCAACAAATACACCTTTAATATTAGTAAAAGCTTCAGCAACAAACATTGGTTGTGAAAAATAATTTCTAAGTTTTCTTGATCTATAGAAGACAAGTTTATCTTCTTCTGATAACTCTTCAATACCAAGTACTGCTATTATTTCCTCTAACTCTTCATATCTAGTTAAATTAGCAAGTACTCTTTCTACTAAACTAAAATGTCTTTCCCCAATCTTATCTTTGTCTATTAACCTAGAAGTAGATTTAAATACATTAATAGCAGGATATAAACCTAATTCAGCAATTTTTCTATCAAGAACAATTTGACCATCCATATAACTCATAACAGTTTGAACAGCATCATCAGTTAAATCATCAGCAGGTATATAAATAGCTTGAAATGAAGTAATAGAACCCTTATCAGTAGAATTAATTCTCTCTTCAATATCACTTACTTCACCAGCCATATTAGCAGGATATCCATTTTCAATTAATAACTCTTTTAAATCAGTAGATATTTCTGCCTTAGCCTGAATAAATCTATATATATTATCAATGAATATAAGTACATCTTGTCCCTTTTCATCTCTTAAATATTCAGCCATTCTAAGTCCAGTAGCAACAGACTTGCTTCTTGATACTGGATTATCTCCCATTTGACCATATACCATAGTCATTTTATCAAGTAAGTTAGAACTCTTCATATCGTCATATAACTCTCTACCTTCACGACTTCTTTCACCTGCTCCTACAAAAACAGCATTAGAATTAGAACTAGCATAAATATTATGAATTAACTCTTTAATAAGTACTGTTTTACCAACACCAGCACCACCGAGTAATCCCATTTTAAATCCTTTTTGTAAAGGAGCAAAAAAGTCAATTACTTTAATACCAGTCCATAATGGATCATTTTCAACTTTAACTTCTTTTAATGATACCGTATTATGACTTACTTTAACTTTCTTTTCACTTTCAAAAGGAAGACCATCAATAACATCACCATAAGAATCAAATACTCTACCTAAAATCTTATCAGAATATTCAACTTCTAATCCATCATTTTTCTTAATAACAATACTACCCTTTTGTAAACCTCTAGTACTATATAAACTTATACAAGTAGCGGATATATTATTAATTTCAACTACCTCAAATACATACTTATTATTACCTTCTACTTCCAAAATATCCCCTATTTTAATATCATTACTTGATAATATAATTTCTACAGAAATATCATTAATAGTAATAATTTTACCTATTTTCATTATTATCACCTTCCTCTAAGAACTTATATAACTCAAGCATTTCTTCTTTACTTTTAGGAGAAAATTTATTCTGTTTAAGTTTATCAAGAATAACTTTTCCTTCTTTCATCCTATGCTGTAATTCTTCACTCATTTCATCAATATTAGCAAGTTCATATATATCTCTAACTTCCAAATATTCAAGTAATTTACTTCTAACTAAACTACCAATTCTCTTAACCTCTGGAGACTGTACTGCTCCACCTAATCTAGATACAGATAATCCATAATCTAATGCTGGTTTCTCTCCTTTAGCAAAGTTCTTACTAGATAAAACTATCTGCCCATCACAAATAGAAATAATATTAGTAGATATATAATCAGTAATATCTGAACTCTTAGTCTCTACTATTGGAAGTATTGTAATAGAACCACCATTTTTATGTTGGCAACCCTTTTCTAGCAATTTACTATGTGCATAAAAGATATCAGATGGATAAGCATCTCTACCAGGAGTTTTCTTACTAGCAAGAGATATTTGTCTATATACATCAGCATGTTTCTTTAAATCATCTATAACAACAAGAACATCATAAGAATCCATCATCATAGACTCTGCTATTGATAAAGCAACATAAGGAGTTAAATATGTTCTATTAGGAAGTTCATCATGAAATGATGCAATAATAATAGTATATGATGCAGCCCCTCTCTTAGTAAGATCATAATAAATATCTTTAACTTCTTTCTTAGTCTTACCTAAAGCAACATATATACATACCATATTCTTATCTTTTTGATTAACAATAGCATCAAGAGCAATCTGCGTTTTACCAGTTTTTTTATCACCAATAATTAATTGCCTCTGTCCTCTACCAATCGGATATAACATATCAATACTAGTAAGCCCAGTTAAAAATTCTCTCGTAACAAGGCCTCTATCCATAATAGGAATAGGATCATTTTCAATAGGAACTTCAACCAAATTATCAAATTTTTTACCCGCTATTAAATCATTCCCAAAGATATCAATAACTTTACCCATAGAATCCATACTAAATAAACATTTAAATTGTTTCTTCAACGAATATACTTCATCGCCAGGATTAATCTTATCATTAACATCAACTAAAGATACCGTAATATTATTCTTTCCTACAGCAAAAACAAACCCTTTAGCCTTACCAGCAATATCAACTTCTTCATAATAAGTAATATCATTAAGACCAGATACAATAACAGTATAAGGATTAACTTTTATAACTTTACCAACAGAATAAATATTGTTATTACTTTTAATATCTTCAACTTTTTTATCTACCTTTTTAAGTTCCATATCACACATTCCCTTCATTTAAGCTAAAGTCATATACCTTATTTCTATATAGTATCTTAATCCCCTTATAAATACCATCACTTACTTTAGTCTTAATATTTTTATCAATATAATCATAATTAACCTTATCATTAGGTACAAGAACCACTACAGTAGGATCATTAAGTTCAATAAGTCTATTTAAATAATCAATAAAATCTTCCATATTAAATTTATTACTAGCTAAATATATTTCATAAACCTTATATTCTTCCTCATTAAGTGTCTTCTTTAAATATGCATTTCTTTCTTCCGGTAACATTAATTCAATATTATATATTTCATCCGGAGTAAATTTATTTCTTAATTTAACGCAGAAATCATATCTATTATCTCCCTTAATATTAGACAAGAAATCTTTAATTAAATCTTCATAATTAATAATAAATTTTTGTTCTATTTTTTTATTAAGTTCTATTTTTTCTTCTTCAGATAAATTATCATTAAGTTCACTTTTTAAGTTATCAAGTGTTTCTTTGACTTTCTTTCTAACGCCTTTATTATATCCTTTTATAATTTGATATGCGATAGGGAATGCTTGACAACCACTATGATCAGTAATTGCTACTCCTCTATAACCCATCTCAATAGTTCTACTTACAAGTTCACATGTATGAGCACCTAAATCTAATCTAGTAAGTCCATCCATCTGACTCATCATAGTATGAGCATGTAATTCTACCCTTTTAACTTCTGCATTATCTACTATTTTATTTTCAGTTTTTTCATATGTCTCTATATCATTAACACTAAATTCATAGTCGTTACTTCTTGTGTTATACTTTGTAGTACCTTTAAATTTATACCATTTATCTTTCTTGATATTAGAAAGTAAATAATCAAATTCCTCTTGTTTTTTAGTAAAAATATTGGCAATGATACTATCAGTATAATCAGTTAATTTAAGAGTTATTATAAACCAACCACTTTGAGTACTTTTTGAGTCAACACCAAATACTTTTGCTATAAGTACAACCCTGTCTTCAGCTGCAATTAGATTCTTTATTTGTGATGCATTTCCAGCAATAGGACTACCTTTAATAGTAGTTCTTGTTTTCTTACTCTTAACTTCATCATGTACTTCTATTAATGATTCTTTAAATTTTTCTCTTTCTTTTTCATTGATAGTTGCTTTAATATTTATATCATCAAAGCCCATATCACTTAAAAATACTTCTATTTTATCAGTAAGTTCTTCTATCTTATTCTTTTCAGCACTATTTAATACTTCAATATTAACACTATTTCTATCAAAAGTAATTTTATCTTTTTTTATACATTCAAGCATAGGACATGACTTAACTAATATATCAAAGTAGTATAAAAAGTATTCTTGAAAGTATTTATTATTTTCTTTAATAATGAATTTATATCTTATTTTATCAACACCATCAAGTGAAGTACCTTTTTCATATAATTCATGAAACATATCTATTGGAAATAAGAAATCATTAATGATAACTATAGTCATTTTATTAGTTTTCTTATTTAGAAGCACTTCTTTTAATTCAGCATTTTCTAAATATTTAGTGAAATTTTCATTTAATTTAATTGTATTTGCTAATTTTAATAGTCTTATATCTTTCATTTCACTTCACCTATTTCATTATACATATTTAAAAAAATTATATCAAGAATGTTGACATAATTTTTATTTTTCTACACCTTTTAAATATAATTTTTTAGAAAATCCTCCTCTTTTAATTTTCTTTTTTTCTTTTGTGTCTAATATATCTTCTAGTGTTTTGTTATGTAGTTCTGCAATTGATTCCATTACTTCTAACATATCAGCAAGTTCTTCAATAATGCTTTCTTCATTTGCTTCAACTACTTCATGATATTCTTCATTTAGTTTTTTGATTAGTTCTTCGTTGTATTCTACATCATCTAATATTCTTGTGATAGGCTTTTCACCATTACTTTCTATTATTTCTGGTATTTTATCTCTTACGAGTTTATTATATTTTGACATGCTATTCCTCCTTAAACTCATTCTTATGTTCATCAAAGAACTCTTTATATATTTTTACATTAGAAAGTTCTGTCCATTTCTTAGTTTCAACTGGTATGCTGTCTAAATCGTAAATAATCGCATCCTTCATTGATAAAAAGAATGGTGAATGCGTTGATATTATAAATTGACAATTATAAAATCTTACTGAATCTTCTATATATTTTTTAAGTTTTAATTGATTTTCAGCACTTAAACTATTCTCTGGCTCATCTAATATATAAATACTATCTTCTTCTATTTCTTTTTCCCAAAACATTAATGCTGATTCGCCATTTGATGACTCAACTATATTATTATTAACAAGTCTATCTCTTATATATTTAGACATAGTCTTTCTTTTAGAATCTAATGTATCTCTTATACTCTCAAAGTCATCAAAATACATTGTATCACTATTACTATATTTATTTTCTAAAAAATCATGTGCTAATTTTTCTTTTCTACGATTTATATGAGTATTAATACTTCTTATATCAAGTAAATAATCAAATACATCATCACTAGTTATTGTTTTTATTGTAATTGGTGTTTCAAAACTCATTTCATATGATGTATGTTTTACATATATATTAAAGTATGATCCTTTATCTATTTTTGTTTTTCTATTAGAGTTTATCTTTTCAGATATGATATTTAATATTGTACTTTTGCCACTACCATTGCCACCATAAAAGCATGTAATAGAACCAAATTTTATATCTTTTAATCTTTTACTACTGAATATTCCAATAGGATAATAATTATTATATATATTTCTTATATCACTACCAAGTACATAATTGTTTTCTTCTTTATCATCAAGTAAAGTAAAACTTTTTAAATATATCATACCATTCACCAATATCATTGTATTATACCAAACATTAGTTTGTCAATACAAATATTATTTTTTCTTGTACTCAGTTATATCTTCATATTTAAACATTTGATTAAATGCTTTCTTAATGAATTTTTGACTCTTGTATACATCAATCATTTCTAGTTTTTTATTATATGTATATTCATCTAATAATCCGTTATTATCAGTTTTATTTTTGATTTTCTTTTTAGAGTAGTATTTGCCAAAATATTTTAGTTTACCTACAGGATTATTATCGTAAATACTAGTAACTATTTTATTTGTCATTTTATGATGAATGTGTCCATACTCTCCCTGTTTATTATGAGTAACTATATCATTCCATTCTTTTTTATGCATAATATAGTCTAATTCTTTTTTGATTCTTTTCTTTTCCTTTTTCCATTCACTTCTTTTACCATGAACTTTATCAGGCATTTTTAAGAATACTACTTTATCATCACTTATTTTAAGAGCACTTTCTATTTCTTTATCTCTTACTCTTTTATTACCACATGTTATACACACTACTAAATATTTGTCTTTTATCAAGTAAGATGATCCCCAAAGTGTTTCATCATCAGGATGTGCTACTATCATTAAATTATCTACTTTATCCCAATCTTTAAAATTAATATAACTATGAGGAAAAAAATATTTTTGAATTATAAAAATAAAAATTATATCTATTATAATTATTGGTAATAACACTGCTCTTTTATTCATACATATCTCCTCAAGATTAGATTATATCATTAAATTGTTTTATAGTAAATTGTTTAAGTGAAAGATTATAGCTTAATGATTATTTTTGAGGTCCCAAATTGGGACCGCCAATTACATTATGTATCTCATTGATCAAAGTAATATTTCTATTCTGCTAACTAAATCATTAATAATTATTTTTTCATTCATTTTATACATATAACTATATTTTTTACCTAAATCTTTAAGCGACATGCCACTTACATAAACTGTTTTTTTGTCAAGAATAATATATCTATCATGAAATAAATCATTATTTATAAATGTAACATTTGAATATTGTTTACTATATTTGTTTATTAAAATATTATCTAAGCTTTTTGATATAACATATATCTTTTTATTTATATTTTTTAATATATCAAACAATTCCTTATTTGCATAATTGTCAACTATAATTATTTCTTCATGTGCTTCATTAAGTATATCTAATAATAATGAATATGAATCATATATACATCCTTCATATATTATTGAATTTTGTTTAGCTGATAATTTATTAAATGATTCTTCAAGTTTTAAAATTCGCTCTTCATGATTTAAAATTAAAGAGTCTTTATTATTATATGTTAAATATTTTCTCATATATACAAATGCATCTATTATTTTCATACTTACTATGTCAGCAACACTTGTACGTAATATTGTAGCGAGCATAGCAACTCCCTGTTCTGTGAAAGCATAAGGCAAGTATTTGCTATATTTACCTTGTCCTTCTATTTCTAAAATAACAAATTGTGATTTTAAATTAAAATATTCTTCTTTAGATAATTTAAACATATATCTTTCTGGAAATTTATTAAGGTTTCTTTTAACTGCTTGATTAATTGATTTTGTACCATTTTTGCACTCATAAAGTCTAGCTAAATCATAATCTAGCATCACTTGTTTACCCCTTATTTCATAAATCATATTTTCTATTTTTTCTGTTTCAGTTATCTCATCCATGTTGATATTCTCCTTGTGATTATTATCATTTTGCGGTCAAAATTTTTGACCGCAAAATTATTTCTTATAGCTTTAGACTAAAAAACGGAATACATCTATTAGATATATTCCGCATCATGCATACCTTTTCTTGCCTAAAAAGTATACTTTATCGTCCAAATTGTCACATTAACATGGCAAGTAATTAATGTAAGATATATTATACAATTAATATATACCAAATTCAATAATTTTTTATTTTAAATATTATTTTTTGTAACTCAAATTTAATAGTGTAATTTTCAACAAAAAATCTCTATGATATTTCATAGAGATTTGACGACTTATGGCTTCAAAAGTTTCATAAAAGTACCAATTGGTATAAAATTTATCACAAATTATGATAATCGTCAATAGTTTGAGTAAAGCTTAAGTTTTTATATGACTTTTTAGTATTCTAAATTTATGAATTATAGTTATTATCATGAACGCGTTATTTCTAAGGTCCCAATTTGGGACCTTAGAATATTGCTTTAAACCCATAAATTATAGTTATTATCGTGAATGCGTTATTTCTAAGGTCCCAAATTGGGACCTTAGAATATAATTTTAAACTTATAATAAATTTGGTTACATTTTAACTATTTTTATTTTTTATTATTTCTTTGTACATAGAATAAACATCATGAATAACTGTATCCCAGTTAACATATAAATCTCTATATGCATTTTCTGATACTTCTTTATAAAGCTTTTTATTATCTAATATTTCTATTATTTTATTAGCATAATCTTGTACACTATATTTAGATAAATAGCCATTAACATTATCAGTAACAGTAGCACTAGTAGCAGTACCTTCTAAAAATACAGTTGGAGTTTTTTGACTAGCTGCTTCTATTTGAACGATAGAAGAACAATCATATACTGATGGGAAAAGCATTAAGTCTGCTCTATTATAATAATATGAAAGAATAATTCTATCAGTTACCTTACCACACATAATAACATCATTATCCATATCAAGTTCATGAATCTTTTCTTTTAGTTTATCTTCATCTTGACCAGAACCTACAAATAACATTTTAAATTTTAATCTAGGTTTCATTTCTTTTAATACTTTTAGAGAATCAACAATAAAGAATATATTTTTTAATGTATTAATTCTACCTACAAATAGGAAAACAATATCGCTTTCTTTTATATTATATAATTTATTTATATATTTATGGGCATATCTTGTATCTTTAACAAGTTCCATTTCAGTAGCATTATTAAGTACTTTAGGTAAACATTTATAATGATAATCTTCATAATATATACGTGCTACTTCACTATTAACAGCAAAACATTCATCACACTTATTAAATACTTTTATTACACTATGAGTTAGTATATTAGCAATCCATTCATTTTTAACTGCTTTCATAAAGTCTTGTTTATATTGACTGTGCATAGTCGCAACACATGGAATATTATGTTTTTTAGCATACCTCACGCCTTCTTTACCTAATGTAAATGGTGAGTTAATATGTACTATATCTAGTTTATAACTATCAAGTATTTTCTTAAACTTTTTATCAAGTTTAGGTATTGGTAAATTATAATCCCAAAAATATGTTTTTAATGAATAACATCTTACTACTTTATAAGGTAATGCTGAATCATCAAAATCACTTCCTATATAACTAGGTGTGAAAACTATAACATTAGCGTATTTAATAAGCCTTCTAGCATAGTTATCTACTACCATGATAACTCCATCAGTCATAGGGAAAAATGTATCAATAAATATTCCTATTGTAATTTTATCTTTCATATATCACTCCTAGATTTATTATAACAAAAAAGATAGATTATTTTCTATCTCTTTCTTTCATTGTTGGGAATAATATTACATCTCTTATACTTGCTGATTCAGTAAAGAACATAACAAGTCTATCAATACCATATCCAATACCACCAGCAGGAGGCATACCATATTCAAGTGCTTCAATGAAGTCCATATCTATATCATTTGCTTCATCATTACCAAGTTCTCTTTCTTTAAGTTGACTTTCAAATCTTTCTAATTGATCAATTGGATCATTAAGTTCAGTATATGCATTAGCAAATTCTTTTCCACCTATGAATAATTCAAATCTATCTACGAATCTAGGATCTTCTGGATTCTTTTTAGTAAGTGGGCTTATTTCAACTGGATGACCATATAAGAATGTTGGTTGAATTAATGTTTCTTCTACATATTTTTCAAAGAATAAATTTATGATATGACCAACATTATGTTGATGCTCTTCTACTTCAATATCATGTTCTTTAGCAAGTTTAAGTGCTTCTTCTACTGACATTTCTTTCTTAAAATCAATACCAGTTACTTCTTTAATAGAATCAACCATGCTTATTCTTTTCCATGTTCCTTCAAGATTAATTTCATTACCATTCCAGTTAAATGTATATTTATTAAATATTTTTTCAGCTATTGTTTTAAACATACTTTCAGTCATTTCCATCATACCTTCAAGGTTAGAATATGCAAGATATGCTTCCATTAATGTAAATTCTGGATTATGCATAGGATCCATTCCTTCATTTCTAAATGTTCTTCCTATTTCATAAACTGCTTCCATACCACCAACTAAAAGTCTTTTTAATGGAAGTTCAAGTGCTATTCTTAAATACATATCCATGTCTTGAGTATTATGATGTGTAATAAATGGTCTAGCACTAGCACCAGTTAATAATGTATTTAAAATAGGAGTTTCTACTTCAGTAAAGCCACGACTATCCATAAAATTTTGAATACATCTAATAATTTTAGGTCTTGTGAAGGCAACTTTTTTAGAGTCATCATTCATAATTAAATCAACATATCTACGTCTATATCTTTCTTCAATATCAGTAAGACCATGGAACTTTTCTGGTAATGGTTTTAGAGCCTTTACAAGATGTGTATATTCTAAACATTTTAATGTTACTTCCCCAGTTCTTGTTTTCATAACACGTCCTGTTACTCCAACAATATCTCCAATATCAGCTGATTTAAATAAATCATACTTGTCTTCCCCAATATCGTTTACCGAAATATATATTTGAAGTTTTCCTGTTTTATCTTGAATAGTAAAGAAAGATGCTTTTCCCATTTTCCTTATAAACATTATTCTTCCTGCTACAGTATAAATATCATTAATATTTTCAAAATCATCATGTGGAATATCCTTATATTTTTCGTTTATTTCTTTAGCATAACCTGTTCTATCAAATCTTTCTCCAAATGGATCAAGACCCATAGATTTAATTTTTTCTGCCTTTTCTCTTCTAACTAATTCTTGTTCTGTAAATTCTCTCATATAATTACTCCTTTTTTAACTACACATATTTTAACACAACTTTCTTGTTAAATCTATATTTTTTTTAATTTATTACTAAACAATAAATTTTAACGTTATTTTAAACTATCCTTTAGTTCATTTAACATTCTTTTTATTTCATTTATATTTTTTGTTTTAAAAATATTTTGTTTAACTAAATTAGCATTTTTTATTCCTTTTAAATACCAGCCAACATGACTTCTTATTTCAAGAACTGCTTGTTTCTCACATTCAAATTCTTCAAGTAAACTTAAATGTTTTAAACACATATCAATCTTTTCGATATCTGTTGGTTTATCTATTACAACACCATTTTCTAAATACTCATTTATTTCT
>ENA-OPLO01000552-OPLO01000552.1-human-gut-metagenome-genome-assembly--contig:-NODE-552-length-12334-cov-2.376171_pt1 | contig 12334 bp, 9 predicted proteins | sample MGYA00241818_ERZ501721 | MGnify/ENA primary metagenome ERZ501721 (study PRJEB25962, sample SAMEA2042096) | human gut metagenome | biome: human gut; feature: human-associated habitat; material: faeces... | reverse complement strand
CAACATCTTCCAGACCTCCAGTATCGCGCAGAAGTATAACTGTGCGCTGACCCGGCTGGACTTCCAGCAGGAGGAAGGACTGATGAGCAGCCTCCCGCTGGGACTGAATCAGATCGAGATTCAGCGGGGCCTGACCACCTCCAGCGTGGCGATCTTCGTCCCCTTCACCACGCAGGAGCTGTTCCAGAACGGTTCGGAGGCGCTGTACTACGGCATCAACGCCCTGTCCAACAACCTTATCATGGTAGACCGGAAGCTGCTGAAAAATCCCAACGGCCTGATTTTAGGCACTCCCGGCAGCGGTAAGTCGTTTTCGGCAAAACGTGAGATCACCAATGCGTTTCTCATCTGCCCCAAGGATGACATCATCATCTGTGACCCGGAGGGCGAATATACGCCGCTGGTGGAGCGCCTGCACGGTCAGGTCATTAAGCTGTCGCCCACCGGCAAGGGCTACGACGGTTCGCCCTGCTATATCAATCCGATGGACTTGAATCTGGATTACAGCGACGATGATAACCCATTGAGCTTGAAATCCGACTTCATTCTGTCGCTGTGCGAGTTGATCGTCGGCGGCAAGGATGGGCTTGCCCCTGTGGAAAAGACCATCATCGACCGCTGCGTGCGCATCGTCTACCGGGACTACCTCAATGACCCGAAACCGGAGAATATGCCGCTGCTGGAGGACTTGTATAACGCCCTCCGTGCGCAGGATGAAAAGGAAGCGCAGTACATCGCCACTGCTTTGGAAATCTACGTCACCGGCTCTCTGAATGTGTTCAACCATCACACGAACGTGGATGTGAATAGCCGCATCGTCTGCTACGACATCAAGGAGCTGGGCAAGCAGCTCAAAAAAATCGGGATGCTGGTGGTGCAGGATCAGGTCTGGAACCGTGTGACCATCAACCGCGCCGCCCATAAAACGACCCGCTACTATCTTGACGAGTTCCATCTTCTTTTGAAGGAGGAACAGACGGCTTCGTACAGTGTCGAAATCTGGAAACGCTATCGCAAATGGGGCGGCATCCCCACCGGGATCACGCAAAATGTCAAAGACCTGTTATCCAGCCGCGAGGTTGAGAACATTTTTGAGAACAGCGATTTCATCTATATGCTCAATCAGGCCGCTGGCGACCGGCAGATTCTCGCAAAGCAGCTCAACATTTCGCCGCATCAGCTTTCTTATGTGACCCACTCCGGCGAGGGCGAGGGGCTGCTGTTCTACGGCAACACGATCCTGCCCTTCATTGACCACTTCCCGAAGGACACCGAGCTGTACCGCGTCATGACCACCAAACCGCAAGAGGTGGCGTCGGCATGAAAAGAGAACCGCGTTTACAGTTTTCCGACGCCGATCTTGCCGAGCCGAAGCTGGAAAAGCCCATCAAGCGGGTAAAAAAAGCTGCGGCCAAGGCGGATAAGGCGCAGGCGAAAATCCCCAAGAAAACCGTGGTCAAAAAGGAACGCGGCTTTGATCCTGCTACCGGCAAGGTCAAAACGCAGCTCCGGTTTGAGGAAGTGGATAAGAAAAAGCCGCCCTCAAAGCTGACCCATGCCGTGCAGGATGCCCCCGCCAACTTTGTTCTCTCTCAGGTTCACCGGGAGGTGCGGCAGAGCGAGGATGACAATGTAGGCGTAGAGGCCGCGCACAAGGTAGAGCAAGCCGTGGAGAGCGGCGGGCGGCTGGTGCAGTCTGCCCACCGCGCCCATCAGCTCAAGCCTTATCGTGCTGCCATCCGTGCAGAGAAAAAGCTGGAACGAGCCAATCTTGACGCGCTCCAGAAGAAAGCAGAGATCGACAGCCCCACCAGCAATCCCGTTTCCAAATGGCAGCAGAAGCAGGCAATTAAGAAGCAGTATGCCGCTGCCAAGTACAATCAGGCGGCGCAGACTACGGCAAAGGCGGCAGAGAATACCGCCAAGGCCGCGAAAAAGGCCGCTGAAAAGGCTGAGAAAGCGGGCAAATATGTGTGGGAACACCGGCGCGGCTTTGCCATTGCCGCCGCAATTCTGCTGATGCTGGCATTTCTGCTCAACGGCCTGTCCTCTTGCTCGGTGATAATGGATGGCGTCGGCTCCGGGATCGCGGCCAGCACTTATCCGTCGCAGGACGCCGATATGCTGGGCGCGGAAGCGCAGTATTGCGCGATGGAAGCAGAGCTTCAGCGCTACCTCGACACCTATGAAAGCACCCATGACTACGATGAGTACCACTTTGATCTGGACACCATCGAGCATGACCCCTATGTACTCATTTCCATGATTACAGCGCTGCATCAAGGGGAATGGACGCTGGATGAGGTGCAGGGTACGCTCCAAATGCTCTTTGACCGCCAGTACATTTTGACCGAGGATGTGGTGGTGGAAACCCGCTACCGCACAGAAACCGACACATGGACGGACGCGGACGGCAACACCCATACGGACACCTATCAGGTGCCGTATGACTACTACATCTGCACGGTCACGCTGGAAAACTTCAATCTCTCCCATGTTCCCGTTTACATTATGAGCGAAGAACAGCTCGGAATGTACGCCACCTATATGGCCACCCTCGGCAACCGTCCCGATCTGTTCCCCGGTTCAGGCTACATCGGCAAGTATGTGGAGGGCAGCTATACCGACTACGACATTCCCCCGGAGGCGCTGGACGATGAGGTATTTGCCGCCATCATCAAGGAAGCGGAAAAATATCTCGGCTACCCCTACGTTTGGGGCGGCAGCAGTCCCTCCACCTCGTTTGACTGTTCGGGCTTCGTCAGTTGGGTCATCAATCATTCCGGTTGGGATGTGGGCAGACTGGGCGCGCAGGGACTTTGCAACATCTGTACGCCTGTATCCTCTGCTAACGTCAAACCGGGCGATCTGGTGTTTTTCACCGGAACCTACGACACCCCCGGTGTCAGCCATGTGGGTATCTACGTCGGCAACAATATGATGATCCACTGTGGCGACCCGATCTCTTATGCGAACTTAAATTCAAGCTATTGGCAGTCCCATTTCTACCGCTATGGGCGCTTGCCGTAAAGGAGAGTGAACGATATGAACCCGAAAATCATGAAGCTCCGTGGAGAGCTGGAGAAGAACAAAGGCAAAATCTCTGATCTGCAAGGCCGCAACCGCGAGCTGGAAAAGCAGATTCGTGAGCTGGAGGACACCGACATCATCGGCATGGTGCGTGAGAACGGCATGACGATGGAGCAGTTTGCCGAGCTGTTCCGCCGTATGCAGGCCGCGCCTGCACCGGCCACTTCGGAAAAGGAGGCGTTGAACCATGACTAAGAACACACCGCGCATTTTTATCAGTCTGCTGCTGATGCTCCTGTGTATCGGGATTCTCCCCGTTTCTGCCTTTGCCAGCGGTGGCGACTATCCCGATGATACGCTGCCTGCCGTCGAAAGCAGCGCCGCAGACACGCAGGAAACAAAACAGATCGGCACGGTCACGACCAACGGCGGCAACCTGAATGTCCGCACCGGCGCGGGACTGGACAACACCGCGTTTACGCAGCTCCCCAACGGCACGGTGGTCGATGTGATCGGCAGGGACGGCGATTGGGTAAAAATCCTGCTGCCCGCCCGTGTGGGCTATGTGTACGGCGGCTATCTGACCGTCACCGACGCCGCCGACAGCACCGTGAGCATCGGCGGCATTACGCTTCCGTTTGATGAAAAAGAGCTGGCCGACCTCTGGCAGCTCCTTGTCGGCAGCATGACCGGCAGCAGCGACGCGCTGACACCGGACGGCAATCTGACGCTGATTGACGATATTGGCTCCAGCACCAAGGCGGGGAAACAGTTCATTACGCTGGAAAGCAAGAACGGCAATACATTTTACCTGATTATTGACCGTGACGATGAGGGCGAAGAAACCGTCCATTTCTTGAATCAGGTGGATGAGGCTGACCTGATGGCGCTGACCGGCGAGGAAGAAACGCCCGCCACTTGCTCCTGCACCACCAAATGCGTGGCCGGTACGGTCAATACATCCTGCCCCGTCTGTGCGGTCAACATGACCGAGTGCGTGGGCAAGGAGACAAAGCCCGAAGTCCCCGCTGAGCCGACAGAACCCGCCGCCGAGGAACCGGAGAAAAAGAGCGGCGTGGGCGGCATCCTTGTTGTTCTGCTGATCGTCGCGCTGGGCGGCGGTGCCGCGTTCTACATCTTCAAGCAGAAAAAGGCCAAGCCGCAGACCAAGGGCAGCGCCGATCTGGACGATTATGACTACGGCGAGGACGAATATGAGTTTGAGCCGTATGAGGGCGAACCGGAACAGGATACTACGGAGGATACAGACGCATGAGATATTTCACCAATAACCCGCTGGAACGCCTGATGATGCAGAAGCCGAAAGCGGCGCGGGAGGACAGCCCTCCCGCCGCTGCCAAGGAACATTTCTGCTACGGCTGCAAGCGCTTCGGGCAGAGCTGCATCCGCCCCTGCTACCGTGACGTAAAGAGAATGGAGGCTGCGCCATGCGCCTTGTGATCGCCGAAAAGCCCTCTGTGGCACAGAGCATCGCCGCCGTGCTGGGGGCTAAATCAAGGCATGACGGGTATCTGGAGGGCGGTGGTTACATCGTGTCGTGGTGCTTCGGGCATCTGGCAGAGCTGGCCGACGCCGCCGTTTACAATGCCGATGATGCCAAATGGACGCTGGCGGCGCTGCCCATCATTCCTACCTCGTTCCACTTCATCGTCCGCTCTGAAAAGCAGAAGCAGTTTGACATTCTGCGGGAGCTGATGCGCCGGGAGGATGTGGCAGAGGTGGTCAACGCCTGCGACGCTGGGCGCGAGGGTGAGCTGATCTTCCGCACGGTTTACTGCCTTGCGGGATGCTCCAAGCCGATTCTGCGGCTTTGGATTTCTTCAATGGAGGATGATGCCATCCGCAGCGGCTTCCAGCAGCTTAAGTCTGGGCGCGACTATGACGGCCTGCATCAATCTGCCCTGTGCCGCGCCAAGGCTGATTGGCTGGTTGGTATCAACGCCACGCGGTATTTCTCCCTGACGTATGGCCGCACATTGAACATTGGGCGCGTCATGTCACCCACGCTGGCACTGCTGGTACAGCGTGAGGCGGAGATCTCCGCATTTGTGGCAGAACCGTTCTACACCGTCCAGCTCGATTGCGGCTTTCCCGCCACGACAGGCCGAATGAAGGACAGAAAGGATGCCGACGCCATCGCCAACGCCTGCAAGGGCAAGGCAGTAACCGTCAAAAGCGTGGAGCGCAAGGAAAAGTCTGAGAAAGCGCCCGCGCTCTACGATTTGACCTCCCTCCAGCGCGACGCCAACCGCGTTCTCGGCTACACCTCTCAGCAGACCCTCGACTATCTCCAAGCGCTCTATGAAAAGAAGCTCTGTACCTACCCGCGCACCGACAGCCGCTTCCTAACCGACGATATGGAGGGCAGCGTCCCCGGCCTTGTCGCCGCCGCTGCCGCTGTCTGCGGCATGGAGAAGCCTCCGACCATCTGCGCCAAGCAGGTATGCAGCAGTAAAAAAGTCACCGATCACCACGCCATTGTTCCCACCATCAGCGCGGAAAAGGTAGATATGGCCTCTCTGCCGCTGGGCGAACGCGAGGTGCTGAAGCTGGCGGCGAAAGGCTTGCTTCGTGCCGTGGATGAACCCCACCGCTATGCAGAAACGGTCATTACGGTGGACTGTGCCGGTCAGAGCTTCACCGCCAAGGGCAAAACCGTTCTTACTCCCGGCTGGAAGCGCTATGAGCAGGAGCAGGCAGAGGCAGCGCCCGCGCTGCCGGTGGTAACGGAGAATCAGACGCTTTCCGTATCTGCCGCATCGGTCAAGACCGGAAAAACCACGCCACCCAAGCATTTCACCGAGGATACGCTGCTGGCTGCGATGGAGAACGCGGGCAAGGAGGATATGCCAGATGATGCCGAGCGCAAGGGCATTGGCACCCCGGCGACCCGTTCCGGTATCATTGAAAAGCTGGTGTCCTCCGGTTTTGTGGAGCGCAGGAAGTCCAAGAAGATCACAAATCTGCTGCCCACCTCCACCGGCACGGCGCTTATCACCGTTCTGCCCGAACAGCTCCAGTCTCCGCAGCTCACCGCTGAATGGGAACACCGCCTGAAAGAGATCGAGCGCGGCGAAATCGCCCCGGACAGCTTCATGGATGGGATCGCCGCCATGCTGAATGAGCTGGTGCAGACCTACAAGCCCATCCCCGGTGCGGAAGTCCTGTTTCCCTCCGGGCGTGAGGTAGTCGGCAGGTGTCCCCGCTGCGGAGCCGAGGTGACGGAATCACCGAAAGGCTTTTTCTGTGAGAATCGTGCCTGTTCCTTTGTTCTCTGGAAAAACAGCCGCTTTTTCACCGCCAAGAAAAAGGTGCTGACAAAATCCCTTGCCGCTGCGCTTTTGAAAAATGGCCGCGCCCCGCTGAAAGGCTGCTACTCCGAAAAGACCGGGAAAACCTATGATGCCAGCGTTCTTTTGGAGGACGATGGACAGCGCACGGGTTATAAGATGGTGTTCGACAATGGCTGATGCGCCGCGTATGGATCACAAGCAGCTCCGCCGCGCCAAGAAGCTCATTCGGAAGCTCTGCTGTAATTACGATCACGGCAACTGCCTCGCGCTGGACGATGGAGAGCCTTGTGTTTGCGTACAGCGTATTTCCTACTCGCTGCTGTGCAACTGGTTCCGAAACGCGGTGCTTCCCGCCGACCATGAGCTGCTGGCCGACGTGATGCGGGAAAGGCCGGGAAAGCGCTGCGCCGTCTGCGGTAAGCCGGTCTATTCTTCCTCCAACCGCGCCAAGTATTGCCCGGTCTGCGCCAAGCAGGAGCGGAGAAAGCAGGACGCCAAACGGAAGCGTGAACAATACTGGAATCTCCGCAAATAGAGGCCAAAAAAGCCCCGTGCTGCAAGGCTTTTCCCATGCGGAATCACAAGGGGCTGAGACATTCTATCCGCAAGTCCGAAAACAACGTCTATATGCGGAGAATTGCCCCTGTGCAGGATGTGTTTTCTTCTGCGCAGGGGCGCTATTTTTTCTGAAAGGAGATCATCATGGCTGAAAAGCAAACCAACAAAGACCGGATGCGGGAGATCGTTGACAGCATCGAAAACGGCATCAAGGAGCTGTTCGAGAGCGATAAGTACCGGCAGTATCTCTCCACTATGAGCCGCTTTCACCGCTACTCGGTCAATAATACCATGCTCATCTATATGCAGCGCCCCGACGCCACCCATGTGGCGGGCTTCAACAAGTGGCGCGATCAGTTCGGCAGGAACGTCCTGAAAGGCGAAAAAGGTATCCGCATCATCGCTCCCACGCCCTATAAGAAAAAGGTCGAGGAGATCAAGACCGACCCGGAAACCAATGCGCCGGTGCTGGATGCGGACGGCAAGGCCATCATTGAGGAAAAGGAAATCCGTATCCCCATGTTCAAGGTGGTATCCGTCTTTGATGTGTCGCAGACTGCGGGAAAGCCCTTGCCCCAGCTTGCCGCTGATCTGAGCGGCAATGTGCAGCAGTATGAGGTTTTCATGGAGGCGCTGCGCCGCGCTTCTCCCGTTCCGATGGAGATAAAGCCCGTTGCGCGGGATACGGACGGATTTTTCAGCATTAAGGCGCAGAGCATCACCATCCGCGCCGGTATGAGTGAGGTGCAGACGGTATGCGCCGCCGTCCATGAGATCGCCCATGCCAAGCTCCACGACTATGAACACATGACGGAGCTTGCGGACGATGGTGAGACGATCCTTGTCCCCGGAGAAAAGAGTCGCAACACCGAGGAGGTCGAGGCCGAAAGCATTTCCTATGCGGTCTGCCAGTATTACGGCATTGAAACGGGAGAAAACAGCTTCGGCTATATCGCCACATGGTCAAAGGGCAAGGAGCTGAAAGAACTTCGCGCCAGTCTGGAAACTATCAACAAGACGGCATCCGAGCTGATTACGGACATTGACCGGAACTTTGCGGAGATCTGCAGGGAGCGCGGCATTTCTGTGGAGAAATCCGAGCAATCGGAAAGCCAATTAAAAGAGAATAGCAATATGTCTGCGGCTGACTTGGCAAAAAGCATTTCAGAGCTGTATCTCGATGCGAATGGCCTTGCCTTTCTCAGCGAATTCGCAAGTCAGGAAGATTGCCTTCAGCATTTCTACGAAGATCTGTTGACGGGAGCAGATGAGATAAAAGGCTTCCTGTCCGAAACGCTTGAGCAGAGCGATGAATACGCGCACAGAGCGAATGAGCTGCTGTTGGAAGTTGAGGCATTTCAGGAAAGTCACACTTCCTTAAAAGAACTCGACGCTAATGAGCGTTGGTATGCGGTTGATGGTGGGAGCAAGCATCTTCGCATAACAGAAGATGGTGCAAAATATGCCTATGAACTTTACGACAAGGACACTCTACACCTTCTGGAAAGCGGAACAGTACATGACGATGATGTAAACTTTCTTTTGGCGGCTGCGATTCGTATCTGTGAAACACATGGGTATGATAAGACCGTACCGTTTGAAGTTTTGTCAAATGAGTTTGCAGGGATTTTGTACTCACTCGAATTGTCATCGGACGACAATCAGGTTGTTCACGAGGAGGCCGGTTCTCATGCCGCAGGCACACTTCCAACTTCGCCAGAGCTGGAACAGGCCACACCTATGCCTGACCCCACGCTGACGGTGGATGATATGCGCAGCTATGGGTATCTGGACAGCGATATGCTCCCGCTTTCCAAGGATCGGGCGGTGGAACTGCTGGAGCATGACATCACGGTTTATATGCTCTATCCCGACAACGCCGAGGAAATGGTTTTTGAGGCCGAGGACATCATCAAGCACGATGGAATGTTCGGGATTACAAGACCGGATTGGGATGCGGTCAAAGGCCATATCCCGCCCCGCGATGTGGAGCAGCGTTTTTTGAACAGTCCCACCGATGCTATGGCGATCTACCAACTGCGCCGGGATGCGCCGGTGGAGCTGCGTTTTGCCAACCTCGGCAGTCTGGCCGCGCCGCCTGACCCTGCCAACTATGAAGCTGTCTATACCCGTGAGGTGTACCCGGACGATGATACCGGCAGAATCCTTGAAAACTTCTACTACATTTTCAACGACGAGCGCCCCGGCGATTTTGTGGGACACAGCCTCTCCGTCAGCGACATCGTTGCGCTGAAACAGGACGGCAAGGTATCCTATCACTACTGTGACAGCATGGGATTTCAGGAGCTGCCCGCCTTTCAGAAACCGGAGAATTATCTGAAAGCCGCCGAGATGTCGATGGAAGATGATTACGGCATGATCGACGGCATTATCAACAACGGCCCCAAACAGCCCACCGTCGCCGACCTTGAAGCACAGGTCAAGGCCGGTATGTCCATCTCCTTGATGGATTTGGCAGAGGCGGCACACCGGGAAAAGAAGAAATCTGTGCTGGAGCAGCTCAAAAGCCAACCGGCCCAAGAACGTCCACACAAAACAGCGCCCAAAAAGAGCGCGGAAAAGGAGCTTTGATATGAACATCACCTTTGAAGAACGCCAGCTTATGAGCCTCTACAACACCGGCACCCGCACGGGCTTGATCGCAGCGCTGGAGGAAATGCGCGGCTACCTCGCTGCGGATGAAACGGAGCTGCGGGAGCTGACGGACAGCGCCATCGCAAAGCTGCGCAGGATGAGCGACGCGGAATATGACGCGCTCGACCTGTTCCCCGATTTTGAAAAGGAGGATATGGATGCCGAGTAAAGTACAGCTCTATGCGCAGATGGCAGACCGCACGGCGGAGCAGATCACGGGAAGCTACCAGAAGTGGACGGCATTTCTGACCACCGCCGCAAGGCTGTATAAGTACCCCTACAACGAGCAGCTCATGATCTTCGCCCAGCGCCCGGAAGCCACGGCCTGCGCGGAATACGACCTTTGGAATAAGCAGATGCGCCGCTATGTGCGGCGAGGCAGCAAGGGCATCGCCCTTGTGGATACCAGCAGCGACCAACCCAAACTCCGATATGTATTTGATGTTTCCGACACCAGCGGCGGCGAGAACTCTCGCCGCCCTTATCTTTGGGAATACCGGCAGGAGCATCGTGAGGTGGTATCTGCGGCGCTGGAACAGCGCTTTGACGTTTCCGGTGAAAACGGACTTGCCGATCAGATGGAGCGTGTGGCGGCGCAGCTTGTAGATGAATACTGGCACGACAACTGGCGCGATATTGTCGGCATCGTTGACGGTTCCTTTTTGGAGGACTATGATGAGTTCAACATCGGAGCCGCTTTTCGGAACGCCGCCGTTGTCAGCACCACCTATGCGTTGTTGTCCCGCTGCGGGATGCAGCCGGGAGATTACTTCGAGCATGAGGATTTTCTGAATGTCTTTGATTTCAACACCCCGCAGACCGTCGCCGCTCTTGGAACGGCCATCAGCCAGTCCAGCGAGCTGGTGCTGCGGCAGATCGAAGTCACCATCAAGAATTATGAGCGCGAGAAAATCGCGGAAAGGAGCGAAAGCCATGAGCGAACTGACCTACACCCGCAGCGGGGATTATCTGATTCCCGACCTGAGCCTGACAGAGCAGCCGCAAGCCCCGCTGGGCAAGTACGGCAGGATGCGGAAGGATTACTTGAAGGAGCATCGTCCGGTGCTGTGGAACAGCCTGCTGCTGTCCGAGAGGCTGTACCCTCATCTGCGGGAGATCGACGAGGCAGCGAACAACCGACTGGAACAGATGATGCCGGAGCTGATGAAGTCAGCGGGCGTGACGGAAGCGCTGAAAGCCAGCGACCCGATGAAGTGGGTAGGGCTGATGAACACGCTGAAAGCGCAGGCCGAGGAAACGATCCTCACGGAACTGGTGTTCAGCTAAGTATGTTCGATGCCCCTGCTGGGGCGCAGATGTCCTTCTTCCCCTCAGAGGCAGAACAAATTCAATCCATCGCAGAAGCGGAGAGTGTAACACCCTCCGCTTTTTCTATGTTCATTTCTCAGGATGATATTGACCACATCCTGCGCGCGGGCGGTAATGCGGATGCAGCGCGGATGAAAATTGCTGCGGAATTCTCCAAGCAAAAGCCTTTAGAGGATCGCGCGGCATTTCTGAAAGCTCTTTACCACGGCGGCAACGGCCTGATTACGGATAACGGCAGGTTTTCCGCATGGTACGGGGACGATGGTATCCATATTGCAACCGGAGATACCTCTCGCTATCTTCGTTCTGCCCAAGTGATAGGCTGGGCAGATGCGGCGGAGCGTATTGAGGAGCTTCTGGACGGCGGCGCATTTGCCACCAATCTTGAGGTCACGGAAGCCCCGCGCTATGAGCGGCTGGGTATTGCTGTGGATGTCTGGAATCTTTATCACGATTTCTCGGATGAAGCAAAGTCGCTGGGGTATCTGTCCTGCTTGGGCAATATCCATAGCACCAGCTTTCCAGAGGAAACGGAGCGTCTGACGGACGATCTGCTGAATCCGGCGTTCCGGGATAGGCTCCTGTCGGAATACAAGGTATTCATGGACGCCTACCGCGAAAACCGTGCGCTGCTGCGCTTCCATTACCACAAGTCGCAGGCACTTCTCACACGTTTGGAAGATCTGTCCCTTCCGCGAAAGGAATTCCGCTCCGATATGGAGGCTGTTCCAGCAACCGGCAGGTTTATCACCGAAGATGAAATTGCTGCTTCTCTTGCAAACGGAAGCAGCTTTGAGGGTGGAAAGACCCGCATCTATGCGTTTTTCCAGACTTCGCACACTCCCAAGGAGAATGCCGATTTTCTGAAAAAGGAGTACGGCATCGGCGGGCATACCCATGCCGTATCCAGAGAAAGCGGCAGCTATGAAGATCACGGCAGCAAAGGCATCACGCTGAAAAAAGCGGGCTGTGCAGATGTTCAGATGAATTGGAACAAGGTCGCTTCGCGCATCTCGGAGCTGGTTCGGTTGAACCGCTACCTTACGCCGGATGAGCAGGCAGCCTATGACAAGAAAATGGCGCAGGACGCCATGCGGAACGCGGTTTATAACGACTATAACGACGTAAAGGCGGCGCACCCCGATGAAATTGTGCTGTATCAGGTTGGGGACTTCTTTGAGCTGTATGGCGAGGATGCGCGGGCAGTTGCAGATGATCTCAGCCTTGAGCTGACGCGCCGCAATTTGGAGGGAGTAGGCCGTGTTACCATGTGCGGCTTCCCTGCAAAGGATTTGGAGAAATACGTTGAAAAGCTGCGGGAAAAGCATGATGTAACAATTTCGCGCATTGGCGATTCCGGCCATGAACACACGGCATATACGCTTCCGTCCATCGACCACGAGGCAGAACAGGCCATCAATGCTTATGAAGCAGAGTTCGGCGCGGAC
>ENA-OPLO01000521-OPLO01000521.1-human-gut-metagenome-genome-assembly--contig:-NODE-521-length-12709-cov-4.913624_pt1 | contig 12709 bp, 20 predicted proteins | sample MGYA00241818_ERZ501721 | MGnify/ENA primary metagenome ERZ501721 (study PRJEB25962, sample SAMEA2042096) | human gut metagenome | biome: human gut; feature: human-associated habitat; material: faeces... | reverse complement strand
TCTTCCTATACGTGACATGCCGTGCACCTCCTAATTATAATGAGGGAAACATTCATATACGCTGAACTACGATGGGATAGGATTCCCGTTTCCCTGTGTGTAAGTGTTCAATAATTACCAAACGAAGCAAAGAACTTCTCCACCAACGCCGAGCTTTCTAGCTTCTTTGTCAGTGATAACGCCCTTGTTTGTAGATATAATAGCTACACCAAGACCACCGAGAACCTTTGGAAGTTCTTCCTTGTTTGCATATACTCTAAGACCTGGCTTAGAGATTCTCTGAAGACCTGAAATGATCTTCTCATTCTTAGAAGCACCGTACTTTAATGTAATACGGATATCGTTGAACTTACCGTTCTCAACGAGCTCATAAGACTTAATATAACCCTCGTCTAAAAGAATCTTAGCGATTGCAAGCTTCATCTTAGATGATGGAACATCAACTGTGTCGTGCTTTGCTGTATTTGCATTACGAATTCTTGTAAGCATATCTGCAATTGGATCTGTCATTGAAATTTTCCTCCTTATTTTAACTGGTTTCCTGTTACCAGGACTACGTTAATTGATTTTACCAAGATGCTTTCTTAACTCCAGGAATCTGTCCCTTGTAAGCTAATTCACGGAAGCAAATTCTGCAGATTCCGTATTTTCTTAAAACAGAATGTGGACGACCACATATTGTACAACGTGTATACGCTCTTGTAGAGAACTTAGGTGCTCTCTGCTGCTTAACCTTCATAGAAGTCTTAGCCATTGAATTTCCCTCCTTAATTATTTCTTAAATGGCATGTTGAATAATCTTAATAACCCACGAGCTTCCTCATCAGTCTTAGCTGTAGTTGTAATGATTACATCCATACCTCTAACCTTATCAATCTTGTCATATTCGATTTCTGGGAAGATAATCTGCTCTTTGATACCTAAAGCATAGTTACCTCTTCCATCAAATGAATCAGCGCTAACGCCACGGAAGTCACGTACACGTGGTAATGCAAGGTTTACTAATCTGTCAAGGAATTCATACATCTTCTCTCCTCTTAATGTAACCTTACAACCAATTGCCTGACCCTCTCTTAACTTGAAGTTAGCAATTGAATTCTTAGCTCTTGTAAGAACTGCCTTCTGACCAGCAATTGTTTCCATTTCCTTAACAGCTGTGTCAAGAAGCTTTGAATTTTCCTTAGCTTCGCCAACGCCCATGTTAATTACGATCTTATCAATCTTTGGAACCATCATTGGGTTCTTGTAACCGAATTTCTCAGTCATTTTCTTAGTAATTTCATTATCGTATAATTCTCTAAGTCTACTCAAAATTATTGCCTCCTTCCTTTATTAATCGATAACTTCGCCAGTTGCCTTAGCAACACGAACTTTCTTACCGTCCTTGAAGTCATAACCAATCTTTGTTTCCTTACCCTTTAATGAGTAAGCGATATTTGAGATATCGATTGGTGCTTCCTGGTGGAGAATTCCACCCTGCTGATTAGCTGCGCTTGGCTTAGCATGCTTTGTAACCATGTTAACACCCTCAACTAATGCTGTATGATTCTTAGCATTTACAGACAATACCTTGCCCTCTTTGCCCTTGTCTTTTCCTGCGATAACCTTAACAGTATCGCCTTTTTTAATTCTAACAGCTGACATTGTGGTACCTCCTATAATACTTCTGGAGCAAGAGATACGATTTTCATGAACTTCTTATCTCTTAACTCTCTGGCTACTGGACCAAAGATACGAGTTCCCTTAGGAGTCTGATCATCTTTAATTATAACAGCAGCATTCTCATCAAATTTAATATATGAACCGTCCTTACGACGTGCGCCCTTTACTGAACGTACGACAACGGCCTTAACAACGTCACCCTTTTTAACAACGCCGCCTGGTGTTGCTTCTTTAACAGTAGCGACAATTACATCACCGATATTTGCATATCTTCTTGTAGATCCGCCCATAACTCTGATACAAAGAATTTCCTTAGCACCAGTATTATCAGCAACCTTAAGTCTGGTTTCCTGTTGTACCATAATACTACTCCTTTCAGTAATATCACAAATAAATTCTTATTATTTTGCTCTACTGATAATCTCAACTAATCTCCATCTCTTATCCTTAGATAAAGGTCTAGTCTCCATTACCTTAACAACATCTCCGATTAAACATTCATTGTTCTCATCGTGTGCCTTTAACTTGTAAGTTCTTTTAACGATCTTATTGTAAAGTGGATGCTTAACGTTGTCCTGTACTGCAACAACGATTGTCTTATCCATCTTATTGCTTATAACCTTACCTGTACGAGTTTTTCTTAAATTTCTCTCTTCCACAGTTATTCTCCTTTCTTAGGATATCTAAGTCTACATGCCTTAATTAAGCATTCTTCTGTGCAATTACAGTCTGGATTCTAGCGATGTTCTTACGAACTTCCTTAATTCTGCTTGTGTTGTCCAGCTGATTTGTTGCGTTCTGGAATCTTAAATTGAAAAGTTCCTTCTTAGCAGCTACTAATTCTTCATTTAACTCTGCAGCTGATTTTGCCTTTAAATCTTCTACATACTTATTAATTTTCACTGTTATCACCGCCTTCTAAGTCTGCACGTGAAACAATCTTGCACTTGCAAGGAAGCTTATGTGTTGCGAGACGTAAAGCTTCTCTTGCTGTTTCTTCAGCAACGCCTGAAATCTCGAACATTACACGTCCAGGTTTAACTACTGCTACCCAGCACTCCAAGTTACCTTTACCTTTACCCATACGAACACCGATAGGCTTACCTGTTACCGGCTTATCTGGGAAAATCTTTATAAATACTTTACCACCACGCTTAATATATCTTGTCATAGCGACACGGGCAGCTTCTATCTGATTTGATTTGATCCAACAAGGTTCTGTTGCAACAATACCGAATTCACCATTAGTGATCTTATTGCCTCTTGTAGCCTTACCAGCCATAGAACCACGGAACTGTCTACGATGTTTAACTCTCTTAGGTAGTAACATTACTTATCGCTCCCTTCCTTTTCTACGTTAGCGTTGGCATTATTCTTTGTAGGAAGAACCTCACCTTCGTAGATCCAAACCTTAACACCAACCTTGCCATAAGTTGTATCTGCTTCTGCAAATCCATAGTCGATATCTGCACGAAGTGTCTGAAGAGGAATTGTACCCTCGCTATAGAACTCTGTACGAGCCATATCAGCTCCACCGAGACGTCCTGAACAAGATGTCTTGATACCCTTAGCTCCCTGCTTCATTGTTCTGCCCATGCAAGACTTCATAGCTCTTCTGAAAGAGATACGGTTCTCTAACTGCTGAGCAATGTTCTCTGCAACAAGCTGAGCATCCTTATCAGGTCTCTTAACTTCCTTGATATCAATGCTTAACTTCTTAGCAGATGTTAACTTCTCTACCTGCTTCTTTAAGTTCTCGATTTCAGCACCACCCTTACCGATTACGATACCAGGTTTTGCTGTATGAATGATTACTTTTAATCTATCAGATGCTCTTTCGATTTCAATCTTTGAAACACCTGCACTATATAACTTCTCTTTAAGGTATGTTCTGATTTTGTGATCTTCTACTAAGTTATCTGCGAAATCAGCTTCTGCATACCACTTTGAGTCCCAGTCTTTAATTACTCCGACTCTAAGGCCATGAGGATTAACTTTCTGTCCCATGCTATATCTCCTTTCCAATTCGATGAAAACGCATATTCAGATTATTTATCGCGTTTTTCAGTACCCAGGGTTATTATGCTCTTTCGTTAAGCACGATTGTGATGTGGCTCATTCTCTTTTCGATTCTGTAAGCTCTACCCTGTGCTCTAGGTCTGATTCTCTTCATTGTTGGTCCTTTGTTTGCGTAACACTCTTCAATGTAAAGATTGTCTGCGCTCATACCGTTATTATTTTCAGCATTTGCAATTGCTGATTTTAATAATTTTTCTATTACTGAAGACGCATATCTAGGATTGTATGTTAAAATACCAAGTGCTGACTGAACATCCTTACCTCTGATAGCATCTAATACGAAACATGCTTTCTGAACTGAGACTCTAGCATAAGATAACTTAGCTGATGGTCTAGTATCTTTATTTGCATTTCTTGCTCTCTTTATCTGGGATCTATGTCCTTTTGCCATGGATTTGACCTCCTTTCAAAATCTTTCAATTAACGAGCTTTACTCTTCTTCTCGTCTTTTCCATGTCCTCTATAAGTTCTAGTAGCAACGAATTCTCCAAGTTTATGTCCAACCATATCTTCTGTAACATATACTGGAACGTGTTTTCTACCGTCGTGAACTGCTATTGTATGTCCAACCATCTGTGGGAATATTGTAGAACGACGTGACCAAGTCTTGATTACTGATTTGTCACCTGATGCGTTCATAGCGTCTACTTTCTTAAGTAAACTTTCATCTGCAAATGGTCCTTTTTTTAATGATCGAGCCATAGGTGGAACCTCCTTTATTTCATGTTTTTGCCGTCTCTTCTTCTTACAATCATCTTGTTAGAAGATTTGTTCTTCTTTCTTGTCTTTAAGCCAAGAGCTGGTTTACCCCAAGGTGTACATGGACCCGGACGACCGATTCCTGTCTTACCTTCACCACCACCATGTGGATGGTCATTAGGGTTCATAACAGAACCACGAACTGTAGGTCTGATACCCATGTTTCTCTTACGACCTGCTTTACCGATTTTAACAAGGTCATGTTCGATGTTACCAACTGTACCGATTGTAGCTCTACAAATGATTGGTACCATTCTCATCTCGCCTGATGGTAATCTAAGTGTTGCATATTTGCCTTCCTTAGCCATAAGCTGTGCTGCATTACCAGCTGCACGAACTAACTGTCCGCCCTTACCTGGATATAATTCAATGTTGTGTACTTCTGTACCAACTGGGATTTCTGAAAGTGGTAAGCAGTTACCTACTTTAACTTCAGCTTCAGCACCGCTCATTACTGTCATTCCAACCTTTAATCCATTAGGAGCAAGGATGTATGCTTTTTCACCATCTGCGTAGCTGATTAATGCGATGTTTGCTGTTCTGTTTGGATCGTATTCAATAGCAACAACGTTTGCTGGAATACCATCTTTCTTTCTCTTAAAATCTATAATTCTATATTTTCTTCTTGAACCACCGCCACGATGTCTAACAGTGATTTTACCCTGGTTATTACGACCTGAATTCTTCTTTAAAGAAACTACTAACGATTTCTCAGGAGTTGCTTTTGTTATTTCAGCATTATCAAGAGTTGTCATATTTCTTCTTGAAGGTGTATATGGCTTAAATGTCTTAATTCCCATTGTGTTATCTCCTTTCAGATGTTTGTTATCACGCTTTACTGCGTATATTTTGTTTATTAAGATTAGTTAATCTTATAAACCTTCAAAGATCTCGATATCTTTGCTGTCTTCTGTTAACTGAACGATAGCTTTCTTAGTCTTAGCTGTCTTACCAACTGTTGTGCCTCTTCTACGGCTCTTTCCATCTAAGTTCATTGTGTTAACACTTTTTACCTTAGTTCCTTCAAACATTTTTTCAACTGCATCTTTAATCATTGTCTTGTTTGCATCTACGTGAACTAAGAATGTATATTTCTTATTTGTCATTTCATTCATACTTTTTTCTGAAATAACTGGTTTGAGGATTACATCATAGTATTGTACATTTGCCATTATGCGTACACCTCCTCGATTGTTGCTACAGCTGCTTTATCAATTACAACTGTGTCATATTTCATAATATCATAAACATTGATTGTATTTGTTAATGCTGTCTTAACTGTTGGAATGTTTCTTGCTGATAATACAACGTTTGAATCATTCTCGTTTAAGATAACTAATGCTTTATTAACTTTTAAGTTTGATAATGTATTAGCAAATGTCTTTGTCTTAACTTCATCCATCTTTAATGCATCAACAACGATAAATTTATTATCCTGCACTCTTGATGCTAAAGCAGACTTAAGAGCTATTCTTCTTTCTTTCTTATTCAATCTAAATGAATAATCTCTTGGCTTTGGAGCGAATACAACGCCGCCGCCTGTCCATTGTGGAGATCTTGTAGAGCCCTGTCTTGCATGACCTGTTCCTTTCTGTCTCCATGGTTTTCTTCCACCGCCACTAACTTCAGAACGTGTTTTAGCACTCTGTGTTCCCTGACGATTATTTGCAAGCTGGCTAACTACTGCCATGTGTACTAAGTGTTCATTTACTTCAACACCAAATACGGCATCATTAAGTTCGATATCTCCAACTTGATTTCCTTCCATATTGTAAACAGATACTTTTGCCATCTGTGTGTTCCTCCTTCCTTAGAAAAACCTATTTAGCAGATTTTACTGTTTCTTTAATTGTTACTAATGCTTTCTTAGGTCCTGGTACAGCACCTTTAACTAAAAGCAAGTTATTTTCTGTATCTACTCTTACTACTTCAAGATTCTGGATTGTAATCTGTTTTGAACCCATATGTCCTGGCATTCTCTTTCCTTTGAATACCTTACTTGGATCAGAACAAGCACCGTTTGAACCTGCATGTCTGTGGTACTTAGAACCGTGAGCCATAGGTCCTCTTGACTGTCCATGTCTCTTGATAGCGCCCTGGAATCCTTTACCTTTTGATATTGCTGTTGCATCGATTTTATCACCTGCAGCAAAAACATCAACTTTGATTTCGTCTTTTACAGAATATTCTTCAGCATTTTCAAATCTGAATTCTCTTACAAATCTCTTGTAAGCAACTCCTGCTTTATCAAACATTCCTTTTAATGGTTTGTTAACTAACTTTTCTCTCTTGTCAACAAAACCAACCTGTACTGCACTGTATCCATCGTTTTCAACTGTTTTAACCTGTGTAACTACACATGGTCCAGCCTGAAGTACAGTAACTGGTGTTAATACACCGTCTTCATTGAAGATTTGAGTCATTCCGACTTTTGTTGCTAAAATAGCTTTCTTCATTCTTTTTACCTCCTGGTTAAATCTACAGCGGTTTAAAGCATTTTGCCTTAAACATCCTAGAACAGCCAAATATAAGTGGAACACTATATTTTCGGAGTGTTACTTCTATATCTAAACCCTTCAGGATTATTACCTAACTTAATAAGATTTGATGAATTATTTATTTTTCATCTTAACATCGATATATACACCTGCTGGCATCTCTAATCTTGTTAATGCATCAACTGTCTTAGGTGATGGTGCAATGATATCGATAAGTCTCTTATGAGTTCTCTGTTCGAACTGTTCTCTAGAGTCTTTGTACTTGTGTACTGCTCTAAGAATTGTAACAACTTCCTTTTTAGTAGGAAGAGGTACTGGACCGCTAACCTGGTCACCTGTCTTCTTAACAGTTTCGATGATTTTTCCAGCTGACTGATCAATTAATTTGTGATCATAAGCCTTCAATGTGATTCTCATTACTTGACTTGCCATAAAAAAAGTCGCCTCCTTTTCGTACTTTGAAAATCAGTACGACAAGTGGTGACTGTACACTCTTCCGTGTGTGTCCCTCAAATTAATTTTAAAATGAGTTTCATCATCACGTTGTTTCCATATTCATAATGGACGATTATTTTGTACAGTGACTTGCCGTCAGTTTCCTAACTTGACATTCGCTCCACGGAAAACTTGCAACTAAGTGCAACAACCTCACGCTTCATAGCTATCATGCCACAGCATCTATTACTATAAACCATACTTTCCAAAAAATCAAGTACTTTTTTAATATTTTTTCAGTATTTTTTTAACATTTTCTGGTCTATTTCATTACATTTCAAATATCTTTCCGTATTATTTTATCATGTTCTGCATTTCCCTAAGCATCTCTATATCACTCTGTTTAAGTTTAATATTAGATGCAAGTTTATGTCCGTCAGGTCTTGTTACATTAATTTCAATAATCGCATCTTCTACAAGTCCTTGATTGTATACAGCATTAAGAAACATTGGAAACTTAGGATGATTTTCCACGAATTTATCCTTTAACTTCTTTATCTTCATTAACATAGCAGGATTAAGCATATTATTACCTCGCATTTCTGATTTTATAATTTCAAAACATTTCTACTATAACCATTATTTCAGAATTTCGCAACACATTTTTCATTTTTCGACTCTTGCGGGTTTCTTCCTATTATAGTATACTTACAGACATCAAAACAAATTTGCGATACAAAAAACATATTAATATAGAAGAAACAGAATGGAGAATTTTATGTGGATTGCTAATAATTGGAAAGATTACGAAGTCTTAGATTGTTCTAATGGTGAGAAACTTGAACGTTGGGGTGATTATATTCTTGTCCGTCCTGACCCACAGGTTATCTGGGATACGCCAAAGACTCTGAAAGGCTGGAAGAAAATGAACGGACATTATCACAGAAGTTCACGAGGCGGTGGTGAATGGGAATTCTTTAATCTTCCTGAACAATGGACAATCAATTATAAATCATTAACTTTTAACTTAAAACCTTTTAGTTTCAAACATACCGGTCTGTTCCCTGAACAAGCAACAAACTGGGATTGGTTTTCTGATTTGATATCTAAGGAGAAAATCAAAAGAGGCAATGATAACCCGGTCAAGGTTCTCAATCTATTTGCATATACCGGCGGTGCTACCTTAGCTGCTGCTGCAGCCGGTGCAAATGTCACACATGTGGATGCATCTAAAGGAATGGTAAACTGGGCTAAAGAAAATGCAGTTTCTTCTGGTCTTAAAGATGCACCTATCAGATGGCTAGTTGACGATTGCGTAAAATTTGTTGAAAGAGAAATCCGTCGTGGTAATAAATATGATGCAATAATAATGGACCCTCCATCTTATGGTCGAGGCCCTAAGGGAGAAATCTGGAAGATAGAGGATTCAATTCACTCATTTGTTAAACTCTGTACACAGATATTATCAGATAAACCTCTATTTTTCTTAATCAATTCCTATACAACAGGACTTGCACCATCTGTCCTTACTTATATGATTGAAATAGAAGTAGGCAAGAAATTCGGTGGTCACGTAGAAGCGCAGGAGATTGGCCTGCCAGTTTCATCAAACGGTCTGGTTCTGCCTTGTGGTGCAAGTGGTCGTTGGAGTAGATAAGACTCTCAAGGTTAGTAAACAAAAAACTCTGCAAAGTATATCAGTTATGTCATTAAACATATTACTTTGCAGAGTTTTTCTTATTATATTTTATATATTTTTACTTTTTATAAATTATCTTTACTTTATTTTATTATCTGATTGCATCCATTCCACCCATATATGGTCTTAATACTTCAGGTATTCTTACGCTTCCATCTTCCTGAAGATTATTCTCAAGAAATGCAATTAACATTCTTGGTGGTGCAACAACTGTATTGTTAAGCGTGTGGGCAAAATATTTGTTACCATTCTCATCTTTTACTCTTATCTTAAGTCTTCTTGCCTGTGCATCACCTAAGTTAGAGCAGCTTCCTACTTCAAAATATTTCTTCTGACGTGGTGACCATGCTTCAACGTCGATTGATTTAACCTTAAGATCTGCTAAGTCTCCTGAACAACACTCAAGAGTTCTTACAGGAATATCCATTGAACGGAATAAATCAACTGTGTTCTTCCATAATTTATCAAACCATTCTTTGCTCTCTTCAGGTTTACATACAACTATCATTTCCTGTTTCTCGAACTGATGTATTCTATATACGCCTCTTTCTTCAAGGCCATGAGCACCTTTTTCTTTTCTAAAGCAAGGAGAATAGCTTGTAAGTGTCTTAGGTAATTCTGATTCAGGAGTAATTGTGTCAATGAATTTACCAATCATTGAATGTTCGCTTGTACCGATAAGATAAAGGTCTTCTCCCTCAATCTTATACATCATAGCATCCATTTCCGCAAAACTCATAACACCTGTAACAACGTCACTTCTAATCATAAAAGGTGGTACACAATAAGTAAAACCTCTGTTAATCATAAAGTCTCTTGCATATGCAATAACTGCTGAATGAAGTCTTGCTATATCACCCATAAGATAATAGAAGCCATTTCCTGCAACCCTTCTTGCGCTGTCTAAGTCAAGTCCGTTGAATTTCTCCATAATTTCTGCATGATATGGAACTTCGAAATCAGGAACAACAGGTTCACCAAATTTCTCTATTTCAACATTTTCTGTGTCGTTTTTACCAATTGGAACGCTAGGATCAATAATGTTAGGAATTACCATCATTATCTTAGTAACTTTCTCATTTAATTCAGCCTCTTTAGCTTCTAATTTCGCTAAATATTCTGATTTCTCAGTTACCTGTTTCTTAACTTCTTCTGCTTCCTCTTTCTTGCCCTGTGCCATTAATGCACCAATCTGTTTAGAAATCTTATTTCTATCAGCTCTCAATCCGTCCGCTTCCTGTTTAACTGCACGCGCTTTAGCATCTAATTCTATAACTTCATCTACTAATGGTAATTTACTGTCCTGAAATTTATTCTTTATATTCTGTTTTACAATATCAGGATTTTCTCTGACAAATTTTAAATCTAACATTTAAGTCCTCCATTCCGAGGTGTGTAACACCAACGTATCATATTCTTTCTTCTATAATTGCATAGTTTATGCGTAACTGTGTCTATTGTAGACTATTTCTCTTTATTTTTCAAGACACAAAGCTCTAAAAATTGCTATATTAATACTATATCCATCAGAATATAGAATATCGCTTGTGACATTCTCCGCCTGCGGTGGGTTGCCATAGCAACATTTTCGCTCCGCCGCAGCGCGATCCTCGCAGAGTGTTTTTTACTTACCAGGACAATTTCAACAAAATTTCCTAGTAAAAAATAAAAAGCCATTTACACATTTGTATTATACTTATGATAGTACATTCTAAATACATTTGTATAAATAGCTCTGATATTATTGATATTTATCTGTTTTCAATATTCTATTGGCATTTTCTACTCTTTCATCGCTTGGTGGTTCTACGCCGTCAAGCTTATATGGTATGCCTAATTCTTCCCATTTTTGTATACCTAATGTATGATACGGAAGAACCTCAACCCTTTTAACATTAGAAAGTGTATCAATGAACTTGGATAACTCTTCTAGCTGGCTGTCTCTATCACTATATGATAAATCTCCTGTTTGTAATGTATCAGGAACAAGTACGTGTCTTATCCACATATCTTTACCAATTTCATCTAAATATCTGGCGCAATCTAATATATTGTCAACAGGATGGCCTGTAAGCTGCTTATGTCCAACTTTGTCGATATTCTTAATGTCTAGCATTACTAGATCAGTATATTTCATAAGTTCATTAAATTTACTTATAAATGGCTCTTCTCTTGTAAATGGATTAGCTGACGTATCAAGCGTTGTATGAATATCTTTATCCTTACAAAGTTTAAAGAATTCAATAAGAAAATCTATCTGAAGTAATGGTTCTCCACCACTTACAGTAATTCCTCCATTGAGTTTTTCGCCTTTCATCCAATATGTTTTATATCTGTATGCTCTTGCAAATAAATCTTTTGCTGTCCAGACTTCTCCGCCATTCATATTCCATGTTTCAGGATTATGGCAGAACTTACATCTCATTCTACAGCCTTGCAAAAAGACAACATATCTGACTCCAGGTCCATCTACAAGTCCAAATGTTTCTAACGAATGAACTCTACCTTCCATATTAACCTCCATTTCTAAAATTCATTTATTAAAAAAAGAGGGTTTTGAACTGTAGGTTCAAAACCCCTTTTCATACTATATAGTATATCCTATTTTTTAAAGTCTAGCATGACATGTTCTTGCGATTACATCATCCTGCTGTTTCTTTGTAAGGCTGATGAACTTAACAGCATAACCAGATACACGAATTGTAAAGTTAGCATACTCTTCTTTCTCTGGATGAGCCTGTGCATCAAGTAACTTATCCTTTGTAAATACGTTTACATTAAGGTGATGAGCACCCTGATTGAAGTATCCATCCATTACCTGTACAAGGTTATTAACCTGTTCTTCTTCGCTATGTCCAAGAGCATCCGGGTTAATTGTCTGTGTATTAGAAATACCATCAAGTGACCAATGATATGGAATCTTAGCAACTGAGTTAAGTGAAGCAACAAGACCATTCTGTTCTGCACCATAGCTTGGTGATGCACCAGGGCTGAATGGAGTGAATGCTGCACGTCCGTCAGGCATAGCACCTGTAGCTTCTCCGTATACAACGTTAGATGTAATAGTAAGAAGTGATGTTGTAGGTTCTGAATCACGGTATGTGTGATGCTTCTTTAACTTGTCCATGAATGTCTTAAGAAGCCATACACCGATTTCGTCCGCGCGGTCATCATCGTTTCCGTATTTAGGGAACTCTCCCTCGATTTCGAAATCCTTTGCCAGTCCGCTCTCGTCACGTACTACTTTAACCTTTGCATATTTGATTGCTGAAAGAGAATCGATTACGTGTGAGAATCCTGCGATTCCTGTTGCGAATGTTCTCTTTAAGTCCGTATCCATGAGTGCAAGCTCTGCTGCCTCATAGTAGTATTTGTCATGCATGTACTGGATAAGGTTTAACGTATTTACATAGATGTCTACTAACCAGTCCATCATCTTGTCGTATTTCGCCATTACCTCGTCATAGTCAAGGTACTCTGCTGTGATAGGTGCGTAGTTTGGTCCTACCTGCTCGCCTGATTTCTCATCAACACCACCGTTGATAGCGTAGAGGAGACATTTTGCAAGGTTTGCACG
>ENA-OPLO01000507-OPLO01000507.1-human-gut-metagenome-genome-assembly--contig:-NODE-507-length-12854-cov-2.549340_pt1 | contig 12854 bp, 9 predicted proteins | sample MGYA00241818_ERZ501721 | MGnify/ENA primary metagenome ERZ501721 (study PRJEB25962, sample SAMEA2042096) | human gut metagenome | biome: human gut; feature: human-associated habitat; material: faeces... | reverse complement strand
TCTGCCGACGAGCGAAGCGAGGGGGCAATACCCGCAAGGCGGTTGCGTACGATGATAATATTGTATAACAGAACATTTAGAATTTCTTGGGCTCAATACATCGCATATGCAAACATAGTTGCAGGAATATACTATACAGAATCAGATTGCAGGATGCAGCAAGGGTATTTTCAAAAAGGAGAAAACTATGGGACTTACGCAGCAACAAGTACAGGAGCGGATCAATCAGGGACTGACGAACGAGACTGACCTGTCTACCGATAAAACAACGAAGGAGATTATCGTCTCCAATACATTCACATATTTTAACCTGATCTTTTTGATCATTACGGTCTTACTCTGTCTGGTCGGTTCTTTCCGGAATCTGACCTTCCTGCCGATCGTCATCGGCAATACACTGATTGGAATTATACAGGAGATCCGCGCGAAGCGGACACTGGACAAGATGAATCTGCTGAATGCACCGCATGCCATTGTCGTGCGGGACGGCGTGAAGCAGAAGATTGAAACCGAACAGCTTGTACAGGATGATGAGATCATCTTGGAGGCGGGCAACCAGATCTGCGCAGATGCAGTCGTCGTGGAAGGAAGCGTGCAGGTCAATGAATCGCTGCTTACCGGAGAAGCGGACGAGGTAGAGAAAAATCCCGGCGACGAACTGTTCTCCGGAAGCTTTGTCGTATCCGGACAATGCCACGCCGAACTTACTCACGTCGGAAATGAATCCTACATCGCGAAGCTCTCACAGGAAGCAAAGACGATGGGAAGCGGCGAGCAGTCTGAGATGATCCGTTCAATCAACCAGATCGTCAAATGGGTTGGTATCGTTATCATCCCAATCGGACTTCTGTTGTTTTATCAGAGCCATTTTATCAACCATGAGACAATTCGCCGGAGTGTGACAGCGACGGTTGCGGCGATCATCGGTATGATTCCGGAGGGATTATATTTACTTACGACAATCGCACTGGCTCTCAGCACCATGAAGCTTGCCAGCCGGAAGGTGCTGCTGCATGATATGAAGAGTATCGAAGCACTTGCACGTGTCGATGTGCTGTGTGTGGATAAGACCGGTACGATCACCGAGCCGACGATGAATGTCAAGCAGATCATATGCAGTAAGAACGGGAAGAATCTGTTGCACACGCCGGAGGAATTGCAGGAATTACTTGTGGATTATACTCTTGCATCGAACGACAACAATGCGACGATGCAGGCACTCCGCACATTTGCAGAAAATGATGGTGCGACACCGCATCGGATGGTTGTGGAGCGCTATCCATTTTCCTCAACAACGAAATACGGTGCAATCGTATTTACAGAAGGAACTTATATATTAGGGGCGCCGGAATTTGTCCTGCGAGATGCATATGCGACGGTGGAAGAAGAGATTACAACCTTCACGAAGGATGGTGACCGCGTCCTGCTTTTTGCAAAATACGCAGGAACAGATTTAAAGCACGGACTTACAGAAGAGGTGATTCCGCTTGGATTTGTCATACTTGCGAACCCGATTCGTGAAAATGCAAAGCAGACATTCGAATATTTTAACAATCAGGGCGTGGCAATCAAGGTTATCTCCGGTGATAATCCGGGAACAGTTTCTGAGGTTGCGCTGCAGGCGGGAATCCCGGGTGCAGAGAATTATGTGGATGCGACCACACTTGATACAGCGGCGAAGCTTAGGGATGCAGTGGAACAGTACACTGTCTTTGGACGTGTGACACCGAAGCAGAAACAGAAGCTTGTGAAGGCATTGCAGATCAAAGGACATACAGTTGCGATGACCGGCGATGGTGTCAATGATATCTTAGCGATGAAGGATGCAGACTGCAGCGTGGCGATGGCATCGGGAAGTGAGGCAGCAGCGCAGGCAGCACAGGTTGTATTGCTGGATTCGGATTTTGCACATATGCCGGATGTTGTGTATGAAGGCAGGCGTGTCGTTAACAACGTACAGCGGTCAGCGAGTCTGTTCCTTGTAAAGAATATATTTTCTCTGTTGATGGCAGTATTCTCGATGGTTTTGATGATCACATATCCGCTCGAACCGGCGCAGGTATCCTTGATCAGTATGTTCACAATCGGCGCACCGGGATTCCTGCTTGCATTAGAGCCGAACAAGAACCGGATCGAAGGCAGGTTTATCACGAATGTGCTGCTTAAGGCACTGCCGGGCGGTCTGACCGATGTGATTGCAGTCGGAGCCCTTGTCATGCTTGGATCGGTATTCGGACTTCCGGATGCGAGTGTGGCGACAGCCGCAACACTGGTTTTGTCGGTTGTTGGATTTATGATTTTATTTAAGATCAGCGAACCGCTTAATAAGATGAAGTACGGCGTGATCTTCCTGAATATATTCGGACTTGTATTCTCCGGAATCTTCCTGAAGAAGCTGTTCGCATTAAGTGATATGTCAAACCGGTGTATATTGCTGATGGTTGTGTTCGGATTTGCGGCGGAATCCTTATTCCGGTATCTGACGCTGAGTGCGGAGAAGTTACGGGCACGTTACGAGAAAAAACAGAAGTATACCGGCTATAAACGGAAGAGAAAACTACGTCGATAGTGAAAATTACAGGAAATTTACAAGAAAATGACGAAAAAGGGATGCGTAATCATTGCTATCTGGCGAAAATGATATTATAATCGGAATGGTGTTTTTTGGATTATAGTAGAAAACGAAGGAGAGAGTAACATGATACGCTTCAAAAAGAGTAAGAAGATTCTTGCAGCCATTTTGACAGCGGGGATGCTGCTTGCGGGAAATGGAGACCCGATTTGCGCAGCAGAACCAGTTTCGGTGGCACAGACAGAAGAACAGTTGAATTATCTGGTCGTCGGAAGTCCGGTTGTATGTACACCGGGAAGCCAGTTTGTTCTGGCGGATGTTGGAGATGGAACGGAGAAGCTTTCGGATGCGGTTTTGACTTACGTCAATGTGGAGACTGGTACTTCCTATGAAGTGACTGCGGATACCGTAGATGAGGGAAGCCTGCTGTTTAATATGGAGTTTGATGATACCCAGCCGAGCGGAGAATATGAAGTAACCACGATTGAGGTAGTTGCAGACGGAGAGAAACGAATCGTTCGTATGGTGGATACCGGAATTGAAGCCAAATTTGGTATCAATACGGATGTTGATTCTGAGGCGGATGCCTATGTCGTGGATGAACAGGCAGAGCAGGATGCAGAGGAAGCCTGCGGCGAAGACGGAATTACCGTGCTGGATGCCGAAGGACAGGAGATGACTTTTGATTCTCTGACCGAAGCTTTACAGGAAGCCGATGACAGTGTTGCAGACAGCGGAATCGCAACACAGTCGGCAGCCAACCCGAATCTGGTTGTTGTGCTTGATCCGGGACATGGTGGTTCTGATCCGGGTGCATGTAAATATGGCTTGAGAGAAGCGGATTTGACGTTGAAAATTGCGCAGTATTGCAAGTCAAAGCTGGAAGAGTATAGCCATGTTGAAGTATACATGACAAGAACTGCAGATACGGACAATAATCTTGCTAATCGCGTAGCGTATGCAAAGAAATTTAATCCAGATGTGTTTGTCAGCATTCATATCAATGCTGTTGGTGGACAACATGGCGGTGCCGAGGTGTATTATCCAAACGGCAATTACATACCGGGTATCGGAACAGAAGGAAAAGAACTGGCAGAAGTAATCCAGCAGAAGCTGGTAGCACTTGGCCTATATAACAGAGGAATCAAGATCCGGAATACAGAGGACGGCAGCCAGTACCCAGATGGTTCACCATCGGATTACTTAGGCGTTATCAAGCGTTCTAAGGAAGCTGGTTTCCCGGCAGTTTTGATCGAGCATGCATTTATCGATAATTATGGCGATGTATATAACTTTTTGTCAAGAGAAGATAAAGTAAAGGAAATGGGGTATGCAGATGCAACCGCCATTGCAGAATATTATGGATTGTCCAAGAATGGGAATTACGGTTCTAAGGCGACAATCGCGGATACGATCCGTACAGCATATGACGGTGGTACGTCCGAAGCATTGACACCAATCATGACGACTCCGACGACATCCGTTGATCGTATGGTATCGTATTATAAGTCCAATGCAACGTTCCCGAATTACTATCAGGAGCATGATACAGAGATCAAAGCATCGTCCAATCCATTGCAGACATTTTGCCAGATCTTTTACGACGAGGCAGTTGCAGAGGGCGTAGATCCGGGTGTTGTATTTGCACAGGCAATGAAAGAAACTGGATTCCTGCGATTCGGCGGCGATGTAAAGATTGAGCAGTATAATTTCTGTGGACTGGGCGCAACCGGAGGCGGCGCTGCTGGACAGGCATTTGGTTCGGTACGTCTGGGAGTACGTGCACAGGTACAGCATCTGAAGGCATACGCTTCACAGGAAGATCTGAAAAATGCAGTGGTTGATCCGAGATTCCAGTATGTGACAAGAGGCTGTGCAACTTTTGCAGAGTACTTGGGTATTCAGGAAAACCCTTGGGGAAAGGGCTGGGCAACTGCATCAAATTATGGATATAGTATTGTAAATGATTATATGTACAAATTCTGTACGGTAAAAAAGACATCCAGTACAGCAAATTCGTTCCTGAATGTAGCGTATAGCACACATGTACAGAGTTATGGCTGGCAGGCAGATAAATTTAACGGTATGACAAGCGGAACGACCGGACTTGGCAAGCGCCTGGAGGCAATCAAGATCAAGGTCAGTGGCGCGTATGATTTGGGCGTCACATATCAGACACACGTACAGACCTTTGGTTGGGGCGACTGGGTTGCCGATGGAGATTTAAGCGGAACAACTGGACAGGCCAAACGTCTGGAAGCAATCCGTATCAAATTAACAGGCAACGACGCAGACAAATTCGATGTGTATTATCGTGTACATGCACAGACCTTTGGCTGGCTTGGCTGGGCAAAGAATGGTGAAACGGCTGGTACGTCAGGATTTGCAAAGCGTCTGGAAGCAATCCAGATTTACGTAGTACCGAAGGGGATGACGCCATCTTCGGGAACCAGCGCTGTTTCTTATGTACAGTACGGAAAGGCTGCATCGAAGAGTGATCAGCCGGGCTTGATCAATTATGCAACGCATGTGCAGACCTATGGCAACCAGCAATTTGTATCAGACGGTTCCTTCTCTGGAACATATGGAGAAGCAAAGCGGCTGGAGGCAATCCGGATTCAGGTCAACAATGAAGCACTTGGTGTAGATGGTGGTGTGACTTATCATACGCATGTGCAGAAATTGGGATGGCAGCCTTGGGTTAGCGATGGAGTAGTCAGCGGAACGACTGGACAGGCGAAGCGTCTGGAGGCAATCGAGATCAAACTGACTGGTGAACTTGCTGAGAAATATGATGTATACTACCGTGTACACGCACAGACTTTCGGCTGGTTGAACTGGGCGAAGAATGGGCAGACAGCTGGAACAGTTGGATATGCAAAGCGTCTGGAAGGAATTCAGATCGTGCTCGTACCAAAGGGAGGCAAAGCACCGAGTGCAACGCCTTTGAACGATGGCAGAGCATGTATTATTAAATAAAATAACAAATCAAAAAAGAGTCTTGCAGATTGCAAGGCTCTTTTTATGTGTAAACATATTCGTGTATTGTGCGGATGAAACAGATTACATGGCAGCTACTCTGGCGTCGATATAGCGAATCAGTTCTTCTGCTGAAGCTTTCAGACCAAGGCGGCTGGTATTGATGCAGACATCATAGTACCGGGAATCGCCCCATTTGCCAGAGGAGAAAGAATTGTGATACTGCTTCCGGTTTTTATCGTGACGCCTCATCTTGGAGAGCGCCTCGTCTGCGGATACATGCTTGACTTCCATGATTCGCTTCTGCTTCACATCGGTGTCGCCGACAAGGAAGATGGAGATCAGTCCATCATTATCCTGTAAGATGTCCTCGGCACAACGACCGAGTACCACATAGGATTCTCCGCTTTCTGCCTTTTCCTTCAGGAAATTAAACTGCATTTCTGCAATAATCTTTTCTACGGAGTTTGACTGTCCGAGTACCGTTCTGGTGATAAAAGGATTTGCTGGCTTTTCATCGTACTTCTTATAGACATCGTAAGAATTTCCGGTTTCCTTGGAAAGCTCGTCGAGAATATTTCTGTCATAAAGTGGAATATTGTAATGCTTGGCGATTATTTCTGCGATTACATGTCCGCCGCTTCCATACTCTCGTCCGATTGAAATAATGACCTGTTTGTTCATAAATATACGCTCCCTTCTGTCGTGAAATGTGTCTGCCATTCGCGCTTTTTTTATTTACAATTATACATAAGATGGACGGAAAAAGTCAATGTATGTATGCAGGAAAAATGGGAAAAACTGTATCTGTGAAGAAGTATAAAAACAGGGAGAAACAGACAATGAAAAAAACAACTGAATTTACACCGACAGCTTTTATTTTAGGAATTTTACTTGCCGTTGTATTTGGTGGTGCCAATGCCTATCTGGGGCTGCGTGTCGGTATGACGGTATCCGCATCCATTCCGGCAGCCGTGATCTCGATGGGGATTGTGCGGCTGTTGTTAAAGCGGGATTCGATTCTGGAAAATAACATGGTACAGACAATCGGCTCCGCCGGAGAATCGCTGGCGGCAGGTGCAATCTTTACGCTTCCAGCGTTGTTTATGTGGGCGAAGGAGCATGGCACGGCGATGCCGTCTTTTTTTACGATCGCGATGCTTGCCATAAGCGGCGGTCTGCTTGGGGTGCTTTTCATGGTGCCGCTTCGCCACGCGCTGATCGTGGAAGAACATGACCGCCTGCCATACCCGGAGGGAACGGCATGTTCGAAGGTGCTGCTTGCTGGAGAAGAGGGTGGCGCGAAAGCAAAGAAGGTATTAAAAGGATTGCTCGCGGCAGCTGTCTATAAATTTTTAGCAGACGGATTGAAGCTGTTTCCAAGTGAAGTCGATTTTGAAAGCCGGAAGCTGCGTGGGGCAGGCTTTGGTATCGACGTGCTACCGGCATTGGTGGGTGTTGGATATATCTGCGGCGCGCGCGTTTCTTCGTATCTCTTAAGTGGGGCGGTACTTGGCTGGCTCGTGCTGATGCCGGCGTTCGTGCTGGTTGGTGGGGATAATATCTTGTTTCCAGCGACGAGAGCAATCGGCACTTTAACCACATGGGAATTGTGGGGAAACTATATCCGCTATATTGGAGCCGGAGCAGTTGCGGCAGGCGGAATTATCAGCCTTGTAAAGACGTTGCCATTGATCGTGACGACCTTCCGTAAGGCAGTGCGTGGCTATGGGAATACGGGAAGGGAACGGACAGAACGTGATATTCCGATGCGGTATGTGATCATTGGAATTGTGGCAATCCTGTTGTTCCTGTGTGTGATGCCACAGATCCGGCTGTCTGTGCCGATGGCACTTTTTATTGCCGTGTTTGGATTTTTCTTTGCAACCGTCAGTGCACGGATGGTTGGTCTTGTCGGTTCTTCGAACAATCCGGTATCTGGTATGGCAATCGCGACATTGCTGCTTGCATCCTTTGTGCTGAAATTAACCGGGCAGACCGGATTAAAAGGAATGACAGTTGCAATCTCAATGGGAACGGTCATCTGTATTGTCGCGGCAATGGCAGGGGATACGTCGCAGGATTTGAAAACTGGTTTTATCGTCGGGGCAACACCGTGGAAGCAGCAGGTTGGAGAGCTGATCGGGGCGGTTGTTTCCGGACTTGCAATCGGTGGTGTGCTGTATCTGTTGCAGGCAGCATGGAGCTTCGGTGATCCGGAGCTTCCGGCACCGCAGGCAACATTGATGAAGCTGGTTGTGGAAGGTGTGATGGGAGATTATCTGCCGTGGGGACTGATTCTGATCGGCGTATTTATCGCAGTTGCGGTTGAGATCGTTGGGATTCCGGTGCTTCCTTTTTCTATCGGATTGTATCTGCCGATTCATCTGTCAACAGCGATCATGGTTGGCGGTCTGTTGCGCGCGTTTTATGAAAGGAAAAAGAATGAGGCGTATGTGCAGGATGGAATCTTATTTTCTTCCGGACTGATCGCCGGAGAGGGATTGATCGGAATTCTGTTAGCGGTGACGGCTGTACTTGGTGTGAGTGCAAAATTTGATTTATCCGGGCGTGGAATCAGTCTGGGAGCGGCAGGAAGTCTGGCAGCATTTTTGAGCCTGCTTGTCATAATGATCTGCGTGATAAAAAAACAGGAAAAAATGGAAATTGATAGTTGACATCTGAAAAAGGAATGCTATAATAAACAAAAACATATGAATAATTGTTCATATGATATCAAGAAAAAAGGAGATACGATGATGAAGAAAACTTACAAAATTGATGTTGATTGTGCAAACTGTGCAAATAAGATGGAGGACGCTGCTAAGAATACAGCTGGTGTCAAGGACGCAACTGTAAACTTTATGGCACTCAAGATGATCGTAGAGTTTGAAGAAGGTGCAGATGCAAAGGCAGTTATGAAGGACGTTCTGAAGAACTGCAAGAAGGTAGAGGATGACTGCGAGATCTTCTTATAAGAGATCTGCACAGATGCAGCAGGTGTGCATAAGTAAGTAGAAGAAGCAGACAGAGATAGGAAGTGACGGCTATGACGAAGAAGCAGAAGAAGGTATTGATTCGGATCATTATTGCAGCGGTATTGGTGATCGCTTTGCAGTTTATCCCGGTGAAAGGATACGTGCGGGTCGGACTGTATATGATTCCGTATTTTGTAATCGGATATGATATCCTGAAGAAGGCAGGAAAGGGAATTTTGAACCGACAGATTTTCGATGAGAATTTCCTGATGGCAGTTGCCACCATCGGTGCGATCGCACTCGGTGATTACAAGGAAGGCACTGCGGTTATGCTCTTCTATCAGATTGGAGAGCTGTTTCAGAGCTACGCCGTTGGTAAGAGCCGCCGGAACATCAGTGATCTGATGGATATCCGCCCGGACTATGCAAATGTAGAGAAGGACGGAGAGCTTGAGCAGGTTGATCCGGATGAGATTGAGATCGGTACGGTTATCGTTGTACAGCCGGGTGAGAAGGTGCCAATCGATGGAGTCGTTGTTGAGGGAACATCATCTTTAAATACAAGTGCACTGACCGGTGAGAGTGTACCGCGGGAAGTAAGCGTGGATGATGAGATCATCAGTGGATGCATCAACATGACCGGACTTTTGAAGATCCGTACGACGAAGGAATTCGGCGAGTCGACGGTATCGAAGATTTTGGAACTGGTAGAGAATGCAAGCTCCAGAAAATCCCGCTCCGAGAACTTTATCTCGAAGTTTGCGAAGATCTATACACCGGCAGTCTGCTATGGTGCTCTGGCACTTGCCATTTTACCGCCGATCGTGCGGATGGCATTTATGGGGCTTGCACCGGAATGGGGCGACTGGGTATATCGTGCCCTGACATTCCTTGTAATCAGTTGTCCATGTGCGCTGGTAATCAGTATCCCGCTTAGCTTCTTTGCAGGCATCGGCGGCGCGAGCCGGGAAGGTGTCCTTGTCAAAGGCTCAAGCTTCTTGGAGACATTGTCGCAGACGAAGATCGTCGTATTCGATAAGACCGGCACGATGACGAAGGGCGTATTTGAAGTAAATGGTATCCACCACAGCCCATATAAGGATGAGGAACTGCTCGAATATGCAGCCCTTGCAGAGAGCTATTCCACCCATCCGATCAGCAAGAGCTTACAGCGTGCGTATGGCAAGCCGATCGATAAGAACCGCGTCAGTGACGTGGAGGAGATCGGTGGTCATGGTCTGACAGCAAAGGTGGACGGAAAGGTTGTTGCAGCTGGAAATGCAAAGCTTATGAAGAAGCTCGGTATCGAGTATCACGACTGCAGCCATGTTGGAACGATTGTCCATGTAGCGATTGATGGTAAATACGCCGGACATATTCTGATCTCCGATGTCATCAAGGAGCATGCGGCAGAGGCGATCGCCGCACTGAAGAAGTCCGGTATTGAGAAGACCGTTATGCTGACCGGAGATGCCAAGAATGTGGCAGATCATGTAGCCGCACAGCTAGGCATCGATGAGGTATGCAGTGAGCTGCTTCCGGGCGATAAGGTAGAAAAGGTTGAAGAACTATTGACGAAAAAGTCGGAAAAGGATAAACTTGCATTTGTGGGTGATGGAATCAACGACGCACCAGTTCTTTCACGTGCCGATATCGGTATTGCGATGGGCGCGCTTGGTTCCGACGCAGCGATTGAAGCTGCCGACATCGTATTGATGGACGACGATCCACTGAAGATCTCGAAGGCGATCCGGATCTCAAGAAAATGTATCCGTATCGTATATGAGAATATTTATTTCGCGATTGGTATTAAAGTAATCTGTCTGGTACTCGGCGCACTTGGTATTGCAAATATGTGGTTTGCCATTTTTGCAGATGTCGGAGTTATGATACTGGCAGTGTTAAATGCGATCCGTACATTGTTTGTAAAGAAACTTTAGTGTGAAATGAGGATACTATGGCACAGACACAGAAAATGATTGAATGTTGTGAGAGTCACGAGGTACACAAGGATCTGCTGAAGATTGTGAATGAGAAGTTGCCAAGTGAGACAGAGTTGTATGATCTGGCAGAGCTCTTCAAGGTGTTTGGCGATTCGACGAGAATACGGATTTTGTTCGTATTATTCGAGGCAGAGGTGTGCGTGTGTGATCTGGCGGAAGCACTCGGCATGACACAGTCCGCAATCTCACATCAGCTTCGTATCTTGAAGCAGAATAAACTGGTGAAGAACCGAAGAGAAGGAAAATCCATTTTCTATTCTCTGGCGGATGAACATGTCCGCACAATTATCGCACAGGGTTGCGAGCATATTGAAGAAGATTAAAGTTGTTTCATTTCGTTCTGACGCACAAGGGTTCGTCCCGCGTGGAAAGGCGAGTAATAAAAGAGGGTACTATGGATAAGCGAATTTCCGTAATCAGTATTATCGTATATGAGAGAGATCAGGCGGCGAAGGTGAATGCGGTTCTGCATGAATATGCAGACTATATCATCGGCCGTATGGGACTTCCGTATGAGAAGAAGGGTGTTTCTATCATATCCGTCGTTATGGATGCGCCGATGTCGTGTACCAGTGCGCTTTCCGGCAAATTAGGGATGATCGATGGTGTGACTGCGAAATGCAACACAGCTAAGATCTAATACATATTTAACTAATTAAAGGAGAGCAAATCTATGAACGAGATGAGACGAAATGTAAAGAAGAGACCGGCAGTGAAGAAAGTATTTGCTTTGTTGCTGGCTCTTTCTATGTTCTGCGCACTTTTGGCAGGGTGTGGCAAGAAAGAGGAAACGGACAATGTGACAGTTCGTGTCGGTGCGATGTCCGGCCCGACCGCAATGGGTATGGTCAAGCTGATGAAGGATGCTGAAGATGGGACTGCAAAGGGCACATATGAGTTTGCAGATCTGTCGACGGATCCATCTACATTTGTGGCACCGCTTACAAAGGGAGATATCGACATTGCAGCGGTTCCATCGAATCTGGCTTCTGTGATCTATAACAATACGAACGGTGGCGTGCAGATCCTTGCAGTTATTCTTTCTTGTATCATCAATAAACTTTAAATTAACCATTTTATCCTCAGGAATATTTAAATAGCCCATGTTAATCGCAAGATTAACAATCTTTTGGGTTTTTCTTCCTAGGATTGCAACACGTCTTCCAAATGACATAGAAATATCGACAATCATTTGAATACGCTGTAAATCATTTGAAAATAAGGATACAATGATTCTTCCATCAGCCTTAACAAACATGTTTTCAATTCTTTGCTTAAACTCAAGGATTGTTCCACGACCACCCTCATTTAAGGCACCAAGTGATTCAGGAAGTAGAGCAAGTACTCCTTCTCTTGAGGCTCTAACTAAAGACTCATACATAGATGTAAAATCTGTTTGATGAGCATTTTGGTCGAAGGTAAAATTACCTGTATAAATAATATTTCCATCAGGTGTATTAATAATAATTCCTAAGGAACCAGGAATATTATGAGCTACCTCATAAAATCTGATTTTAATATTACCATATTTAATTTCACTTGAATCCTTAACCTCAACGAAGCTTTCATCCTTGTTTAGGCTAGGCTTTAATTCTTCTCTTACTAATGCAAGCGTAAAGCGTGAGCCATATACCCTTGTATCAATTGCCTCAAGCAAATTAGCAACTGAACCAATATGATCATCATGACCATGAGTTAAGAAAATACCCATTACACGGTCCTTGTTCTCAACTAAAAAGCTGGTATCAGGAATAATGTTATCAACACCATAAAGCTCAGATGTTGGATATTTTAAGCCTGCATCAAGAATAAAAAGCTTTTCATCTATTTCAATAACATATAAATTTTTACCATTTTCCTGAAGTCCACCTAAACTAAAAATATTTATTTTACTCATAATTTTGTGCATAATTAAAAGGTAATTATACACTTCCTCCTATCTATAAAAAATAAAATCGTTAATACAACATTTTTATAATACCATAAAATAGTGAAAATTAAAAGAAATAATTCTTAAAAAAGAAAATAATGAAGAGAAATCTACTTTTATCTACTTTGTTGTTGGCATCGGCTTCGATGGCGGCACAGGGTTTTGACGGTTCGTTTGATGGGCCTTGGGAAACTTGCTATCCCGATGGAAAGACGGCAGTGGGTACGCAGCCGAAGGGTTGGATGGCATCCAGTGTATGCAAGAACTTCATCATCACGATGAAGAAAGAATTAGTGGAAGCAGATGCCGACCGTATAGGCAATGAAGATGGACATTCCGTGCGAATGTGGAATGATTACGTCGGAATGTTCGGCATCGGTGCAACCGCTCCC